>Ga0075467_10000137_pt1 | contig 52291 bp, 62 predicted proteins | sample DEB08_DNA_9_FD_75067 | JGI IMG/M metagenome (GOLD analysis project Ga0075467, IMG submission 75067) | Aqueous microbial communities from the Delaware River and Bay under freshwater to marine salinity gradient to study organic matter... | ecosystem: Environmental > Aquatic > Marine > Coastal ... | reverse complement strand
CAACGACCCAGACATTCCGCTCGACCTGGCGGGTTCCACCATCGCATTCCGATATGGCAAAACCCCGGTCGTCGGGAAGACCTTCGAAGATATCCAAAGGAAACTCCAATGATCGTCTGCCACATATCCACCTCTTCCGGCCCCCGGTGGAGCTACCATCAGGGTTTTGAAGAATTCCGTCAGGACCTGATCGAGTATTTCAACGAGACCCTCGCAGACGACGACACCCCCAAACTGGCTGCTACCGTGACCATCGATACAGCGATATTTTCAATATGGACCGCCAACGAGAATGTTCATTTTGATGAGCCTCACGGCGTAAGTCTGGACCGATAATGATCTTCTACCAACTCGAAGACCACCAGCTGGTCGGAACCCAAGCAGACGCCAAGAAATCCGGCCAGCTCTGGGAACAGGTGGACATCCCGGTCGATAAGCTCGGACTGATGGCCTACCTCAACGAGCGCAACTCCCCCGTACCTGAGCCAGAATTTCTGGACGACGAAGACCCTGCCGGCATGTCGGCATGGAACGCCCCGGAAGACCTGACTGGCAACCCATATCCCTCCGGCGATCGCCGGTATCCCGCCGAACACGTCCTCTCCCCCGAGAAGACGATCGCTGCTTACCGATCGGGAGCCCAAGTTCCCAAAACCAAACCCCTCACCCTCAATATCGAAGTCCAGATCGAGGAGACAATCCTCTCCACCACCTATGCGAAGGCCGAACTCTGGCAGTCGCTGTGCATCAACCGGATGGTTGAAATCATCGTCGAAAGGAAATCTTCAGATGTGTAATCCCCAACTCGTCCCCGGACGCCCCGCGGTAATTGAGGTCAACTTCCTTGGTGGCCGGGAGATCATCGACCGCAACTGGTACGACAAGGTCATGGCGATCAGCCGCGCCCCTGATACCAAAACTGCCCGAGCGATAGCTGCGGGGTGGCCGGCATGACCACTTGGATCGTGGAAATCTGGGAGCCTTACGAACCCAACCGTGAGGTCTTCAAAGGCTCCACTGACGAGGTCTACGACTATGTCGAGAAATTAGACAATCTAGGTAGATCTCACCTAGAAATTACTCCTGAGGGCGCAAATCTCGACGGCCAGGAGTTTAAGCACAAATACGAAATAGGAACACTCGAATGCTAGAACCCGAAATCTACAAGACAGACACCACCGGTAAAACCCGCACCTGGCGTCTGGAAATCCAAGACAACAAATTCCGCACCATCGCCGGCATCCTGGGAGGTGCTCTCGTCACCTCAGGCTGGAAAGTCTGCAAAGGCAAACAGGGTCGCTCCGACAACGAGCAAGCCACCTTTGAAGCTGCGGCGAAATACGAGAACAAGTTGACCCGGGAATATCACCGGGACGTCAAAGCCATCGTTCAGGGCGCTCACTTCTTCAAACCCATGCTGGCCAAGGAATATAAAACCTTCCCGGGCTACTGCTTCGCTCAACCCAAACTCGATGGTATCCGCTGCATCGCCAACCGCGACGGGCTTCACAGCCGGCAGGGCAAACCAATCATGGGTGTTCCGCACATCTTTGATGCTCTCCAGGAATTCTTCGATGATCATCCGGACGCCGTGCTCGACGGCGAACTCTACAACCACGAGCTGCGCGACGACTTCGGCGAAATCAGTTCGATCGTCTGGAAGAAAGAACCGAGCCGGGCTCAGGTCGAAAAAGCCCGGAGCATCATCCAGTATCATGTCTATGACATGCCAAGCTACGCCCATGATTTTGGGATTCGAATGGCTGTGCTCTCTAACCAGCTCGAGGCTGACGACAGCATCTGCATCGTCCCCACCGCGGAGATTACCACTGAAGCAGGTCTTGACACCTTTTACGAAGACCTACTGGCCGCTGGCTATGAAGGCCAGATGGTCCGCCTCGACAAACCCTATGACCAGAAGCGATCTGGCTCCCTGCTGAAACGCAAGGAATTCCATGGGTCGGAACGAACCCTATGAAAAACCCAAAAATTTCCCCGGAAAAAGAGGCCACTTTTCAAATGGAACCCGAAACTTATGACATCACAGAAGCGGCCTGTTGCATCTGGGAAGCTCTCCTAGCCATCCGGTCCCGGGTTACCTTCGAGGAAGAACGGGGTGAAACCTCCGAATATTTCCTCAAGGAAATCAACGAGGGCTTCATCGACCATGGCACCGCCCAGATGAGATACCTCGCAATCACCCACGCCGAAAAATGTCACCTTGATTATGTCAAGGCCGTTGAGGACGGCTTCGACGACGCCTTTGACTGGGACTTTGTCCCGACCTGGGTGAGGGAGAACTTCACCATCAGCTAACCACCCGCTTTAATCACAATTCAAATCACAATTCAGGGAGCCTTCGGGCTCCCTTTTTTTATGGGAATTTTCATGAGCTCTCTACCTGTTCTGCGTAAACGCGCAGGACTTAACTCCTTGTTGTCCAATCAGGACGCAAACCCCAAGGTCGCAAAGAATACCAAAATTGGCAAGCTCACCGCCGTTCTTCACCTCGCCCCAGGCAATATGTCTGGACACGAAGTCTGCCCAAAAAGATCTCCAGGATGCACTGCAGCATGCCTCCACTTTGCTGGCAATCCCTTATACCAAGACGCAAAAACCACCGCCCGGATCAAGAAAACCAAGCTGTATTTCGACAACCGGAACCTTTTCATGAACATTCTGGCCCTTGAAATCACGAATCATATTCTCCGGGCCAGGAGGAAAAAGATGGATCCGTCGTTCCGACTGAACGGAACCAGTGATATTTGCTTCGAGATCAAAAAGTTTATTTTGTATCCCGAAACGGCGGCTATCATTGCCTCACGACTCCCCGAAGCTAATCTGTCGGCCCGGAACGTAATTAGTATGTTCCCAACAGCACAGTTTTACGACTATACAGCGATACCAAACAGAGTCGCCCCCTCGAACTATCATCTGACCTTTTCAATGAAGGAAGATAACTATACGGACGTTCGGACAGCTATGCTAGCCGGACAAAATATTGCTGTGGTTTTTCCTCTCAAAGAAATACCAGAAACCTATCAAATTGGCGATCAGACCCTGCAAGTAATCAGCGGGGACGATCATGACTATCGGCCTGAAGACCCTGCCGGTGTCGTCGTGGGATTGAAAGTCAAAGGGGTATCTGGCAAGAAGGACCTATCAGGATTTGTTCAGCGATCTCAAAACCTCCAGGGGGTTTTGAAAATAGCTTAGCCAGCCCAGCTCAGGCTAGGATATACCTGTTGAACATCCGTTACTCGAATGGATGACACAATGACCAACTCTCAAGTGCTACAAGCACTTCTACATGAATTAATTCTCTCATGGTCTCAGTACCTTACGCCTCGAGAAGTCGCCTTGGATGAACAGAAACTCCAACTCCTTATGGCAACTCGGGACCTAATCCTCGACCAGAATCTTCAAGTCTCGAATGAAGTGAGAGAGTTTTATACCGGAGTTTTCCTACGCGATGAACTTGCCCCCAAATGATCCCCCCTCGAAACCAAAGACCCGAACCGAACGAACCCAAGATCGCGACGATCATATTGTCACACTTCTAAAGGATAACCGACCCACTCGGGCAATTGCTCAGATGAAAGGTCTAGCCTTTGATTATTGCCGAGATCTCTGCCGAGAGTTGATCCTGATCCACAAGATCGATTGGAACCCCAAGGAGGCAGCGGAAGCCCAGAAAGGTAAACTCCCATTCGGACTGACGAGCGAGAGCCGGGTTTTTCGAGCCGCGTTAGGCACCCGAGTGTACGCCCTGAGAGACAAGCACCATTTCACCGAAGTTGGAAATTCCACTGGAATAACCAACGCAGCGCAAGCCCGAGCAACTCAGGGACAGGGCACTCACGACTATCAACTCTCCCAGATTGAAAGGATCGCAAAAGCCTCGGATGTTTCATTCCGGGAGCTGGTCCTAAGTGCCCTTCTAACCAAGGAAGAATATGACAGAGTTTCAAAATGCTTGATCATCTGAAGGAATATTTCACCCTCGTCCACGATCTGAATCGCTTTGGCAAAACCAACCCTCTGGTTGGTGTAAGCCTCAGATCCAAACTCTCAGACCTGGGTCAGAGGACACAATCTCAACACCTACGCAACCGAATTTCGGTGGTGCTCCAGGAACCGGTTAAAACCACCGCGTAGTTCCCCGACTAACCGGCGACAGCGAATCTCACCTATCCTAGGACAGTCCTCCCCACTAATTGGAGAGACAAATGATCCGTGAATTTCACCCCGGTATGGGACAAGCTGTCGCCGAGCGCACCATTATTCGCAAAGTCCCTGACTACGACGTCGTAGACCGCCTTACATGCGTCACGGTCTCTTCAGACGACCCCATGCACGACCTGATCCGGAAGCACGTTCTCGATCAGGGCAGGATGTTCGCCACCGACCATGACAATACCGTTGTCCACTTCCCATTCAAAGTTGAAAACTGGGGCGACGTTGCCGCCCGGGTCGCCGAAGGCAACACCAGCCTTATTCCTCAGGGTCAAATTGATCACGCCGCATTTCGCCGGCACCTTGAAACGGCCACGATCCTTATGTCGGGCCGGCACCTCCAACATGGTGACAAAGATCAGGCTTCGCGCAACCTCGAAGTCTTCACCAACTGCTCCACCTCCGCAGCCAGCTTCCTCCTATTCTATCTCCTGCTGAACGGCAGCGGGGTCGGTCGGAGCTATGACGATGATATGATGATCGTCGACTGGGACAACATGCCTACCGTTCGCTGCGTCCTGGAGGAAGGGCACCCGGATTTCCAATTCGGCGCAATGGAAAGCACCCGGGATGCCCAGCACAAATATGGAAGCGGAGACTCCGTCCACTGGTTCAAGGTTCCCGACAGCCGGGAAGGGTGGGCCGAGGCGATCGAACAGATCGAAATCATGGCTTTCCAAAAAGCCTATCGCGATGAGCTTCTGATACTCGACTTCTCTGAAGTCCGCGGCAAAGGCTCTGCGATCGGTGGAATGCAAAACCGGCCTTCCAGTGGTCCTGTCCCATTGATGGAAGCCATCGCCAGGTTGGCCACACTGAAAGGCGGGGGGCTCCCCCGGTGGCTTCAGGCAATGTATGTCGATCACTATCTCGCAGAGGTGGTTCTCGTGGGAGGGGCAAGACGCGCCGCTCGTATGGCTGTAAAACATTGGGCGGACAAAACCAGTGTGGCCTTCGCCAGGATCAAACGACCGATTGAATTCGACGGTCTCAGCCGTGAGGAGGTCGAAGAATACCGCAAGACGGACAAACCGTTCTCGTTCCTGTGGTCCTCAAACAACTCCATCGGCGTAGACGCTGACTTCTGGCGTCGTCTCAAGCTGACCCCCGATGACCCCAACTACAACTCGGAGCTGACCCGCAGAGCGCGAGAAGTCTTCCAGGTCTGCACGGAATGCAGCTACGGTGATGGCACCGGAGAGCCGGGGTTCATTAACCTCGACCAGCTGACCCAGAAAGACGAGGGTATGGAAGAGCTCTTGTCTAGCGGCTTCGTTGGTTCTGATCGCTACGACGTCACCGACGAAACCAAGATATTCCTGTCTGCTCTCGCAAAGAAAGCGGTCAAGAAAAAACTCCACACCATCGTTAATCCGTGTGGAGAAATACCCCTGTCAATCTGGGGTGGGTATTGTGTCATTGCTGACACCGTTCCATTCCATGCAGAGACGCTCGAGGAAGCCGAGGATGCTATGCGTCACGCAGCTCGGGCTCTCATTCGAACCAACACAATGGATGCACTCTATGGACCAGAAACCAAACGTACCAACCGGATCGGTGTCGGGCAGACTGGCGTCCACGAATTCGCCTGGAAATTCTTCGAGGTCGGGTTCCAATCGCTGGTTACACCCGACTTTGCAGGGTTCCACGAACTTTCTGATCCAGAGCAATCACGTTTCACAAACGCTTCTCGACTTAGACTTCACGAAGATCGAGGAATCCGTGCTGCAGCATTTTGGGAAATCCAAGGATGTTTCAGCCGATCGGTAATCGAAGAGTCAAACGCCTACTCTGACGAGATCGGCGTCAACCGGCCCCACACGAAGCTGACTATCAAACCAGCCGGAACCACCAGCAAACTCTTTGGGCTCACCGAAGGATGGCATCTTGCCTCCATGATGGAGTTCCTCCGCTGGGTTCAGTTCCGCCACGATGATCCTCTGGTCGCTGAATATCAGGCTCAGGGATATCCAACCCGAGAACTGAAAACCTATAGCGGCACCACAATTGTTGGTTTCCCAACAGCACCGGTGATCACCACGCTGGGTATGGGCGACGAGCTCGTCCTTGCCGGTGACGCCAGCCCCGAAGACCAATACAAATGGCTGCAGCTGGGCGAATTTTTCTGGATCGAGGGTGGATCCGTTGGGGATTATCTCGCAGGGGGTGAAGCTCGCCCGGGTCAGCAGCGCGAAGGCGGTCAGATCAGCTACACCCTGAAATACAAGCCCGACCAAGTGAGCTACGAGGCATTCTGCGAGGCGCTGATGGAAGGTCAGCAAGTCGTCCGGGCCTGCTCGGTGATGCCTCAGGAAGGTGATGATTCCAGCTATGAATACCTGCCTGAGCAAGCGGTATCCAAGGCTGAATTCGAAGCGGTCATCCGGGGTATCAAGAAACAGATCGATGAAGACATCGGTCTGGAACACGTCGATTGCGCCGGAGGTGCCTGTCCGATTGATTTCAAAACCGCCGCGTAGTTCTTGAATAGTCATAGCAAGAAACCAGCCCTGCCGGCGTAAGTCGGTGGGGCTTTTTATTGGAGTAAAATATGAAACAACTCAGCGAAGGGATCACCCTGATCTCTGGTGGAGCGTTTGACTTCCACAACCCCCAGGCCGGCGAGATCCATATCAATGATATCGCCACCCCGCTGTCGCACATCTGCCGGTTCTCCGGTCAGATCAAACGGTTTTATTCTGTCGCACAGCATGCGGTGAACGTCAGCCGCCTGGTCCCCGATGAACACAAGTTCTCCGCCTTGATGCACGACACGTCGGAAGCTTTCACCAATGATATCACCACCCCTCTCAAATCCCTGATCCCCATGTTCCGGGACCTGGAATCATCCATCGAAGCCTCAATGGCTGAGCGTTTTGGATTTCAATATCCGCTCTCCGCCGAAATCAAGCTGGCCGACCTGCAGATGCTTCTCCTGGAAAAGGAAGAGCTGAAAGATGACCCGTCTGAATGGGAGAGCCTCCGAGGCATCCACGTCTCACAGGAACAGCGCGAGCTGGTGGACCTGTCCCCTTGGACCTCGATCGTCGCCGAAGAACTATTCTTGGAGCAATATTTTGAACTATCCTGAACGTATCCATGCCCTCAACGTCTCCGCCGGCTGGTGGACGGACATGAACACTGGAGAATCGCTTCTCCACACCCGTAATCGTCCTGAAATGCTCATGCTCGCCGTCAGCGAACTCGCTGAAGCCGCGGACGTCGAAGACATCAACCGAGACATGGACTCCAAGTTACCAGAATATCTGGCCTTTGACGTTGAGGTGATCGATTGCTTCATCCGGTTGTATGACCAGCTGGGTGCCGAGCAAGCTATCGATGGGGTCAAGGCTCCCGCGCCCACGGGCGATCAGATCTCCAAGATCGATGAACTCTTCTCGGCAACTCATAGCGATGAGCCCCGGGCATTCCTGATGATCGTGGTTAGCTGCCTTGCAGCATCCATGGAAGGTTACCGGAAAGGCAACCGGCCAGTCTACCTCCAACAGATAACGCTGGCGCTCTACGCCCTCCACCAAATCTGCACCTGGGGTGGCATTGACTTCGAAGCCACCTTCGAAGCCAAGCTCGCCTTCAATGCTCAACGTGAAGACCACAAACTCGAAAGCCGGCAAGCCGCTGGCGGAAAGAAATTCTGATGATCACACCTGCAATCCTTGTCGGGGGCATCCTATTCTGGGTCGCCGTCGTTCTCTTCCTCGTCGCATTCGTTATCAGCGAAGCCAACGGCGACAACAACACCACTGCCTGGACAGGGGTGGTGATCACAGCCATCTTTGTTGGCATCCTGGTCCTCTTCTCTGACGCCACCCTTCCAGACCTGAGCTGGCAGATCGCCTTGATCGGCGTGGGCGGCTATCTCGTCGCTGGCATATCCTGGACGCTGATCTCCTGGGTCCGGTTTCTGACGAAGATGAAAGCCAGCCTCCAAACGCTCCGCCGGGACAGCGACGACCCTGGCCTCGGCCAGGCATATACTCGACAGTATGGTTACGGCTCGTTTCCGCCTCAACCTAGCTCGTTCAAGGGATTGATCAGCCGCTGGCTCATCTGGTGGCCGGTGTCCCTGTTCTGCTTCTGCTTCTTCGATCTCCTCAGCGACCTCTTTGAGGGCATCTACAACTTCCTGGCCGGGTTCCTGACCCGGCTGAGCGTCCGCATTTTCGAATAGCCTCCCGCCTCCTAGCGTAGGGCGGTCAAGGGTGCGTCCAAATTGGTTTCACTGCTCCGGTTCCGACGGGTTGTGCGGAAAAGGCTTCGACATTTTCCAACCCTGAAGTGAAGCAAACCCTAACTTATTCAAAGGAAATACAATGTCTCAGCTAATTGAGGACCTCAAAGTCCTGATCCAAAATACATCTGCAGCATCAGACCATACGGTAGTTCCCAAGTTTGACCTATTCAGAGTGGTGAATATGGCAGAGACCCTCCAGGGTCGAGTCACGGACCTCACCGTCGAGCTGGACAATCAACTCGGCTCTCCGTGCGCCCAGATCGCCTGGGAACAGGAGCGCGCTGAACTCAAAGAACTGCTTGGTGTCTGCCAGGAGCAATTCATGTTCTACGCCGAAAGCCACGTCGCCAAAGACACTGTGGAAGCTGATCAAAAGGCAATGGTGAATTTGTATCTTGCCCAAAAGATTGGGGAACTCCTTGAAGATTGAACCGCCTCCTCTCCGGCAGTATCAGGCAGATGATCTGGCCTACCATATTGCTAACCCGAAATCGCTCAATCTCTCCGAACCCTCGACAGGCAAAACTCCTACCGTTTGTGTTCTCGCCTATTACCACTGGGTGAAGCACAAACGGAAGACCATCTGGACCATGCCGGTCTCCTTGATGGAGAAAAACAGAGAGGAAATGGCCCTCTTCACCGGCTTTGACATTGACGACATTCATATCTTCGGCAGCGCCCACGGCAATCTCACCAAGAAATGGACCGGCCCAACCACCACGATCCTTAAAAAACGGCGGGTGAATACAGGAATGCTCGGCCCGGATGGTAAAGAGATAACCAAGTGGGACCACTACGACGCCAAGGTCAAGGACCTGATCGCCGATGCCAAAGACGCCAAGGTTTTCATCTCCAGCTTCTCGTTCCTCCGGGACAACTGGAAGCATCTGTTTGCCACGATCCCCGAGATCGATAACTTCATGGTGGACGAACTCCACATGGGTTACGGCGGTCCGAGCAGCAAGCAGACAGCCAGCTTCTGGCAGACAGGCCGGAAGTGTTCGCAGTTCTGCGGCATGACCGGCACCTTGATTGATGGCCGGCTGGACAGTGCCTATCCTGCGATCCATCTGATAGAGCCCAACTATTACGGATCCTACAACGGCTTCATCGACAGCCACGCTGCGTGGATCGATGATTACGGCAACGTGGACAGTTGGAAAGACCACGACAAGCTCCGTCAGATCATTGATCGGCACTCCATCAGACATACCCGCAAGGAAGTCTACGGTGATCAACCCATCCACTTTCAAACCAGGATGGTGGAAATGGGAGAGAAGTGCCGGGAAAGTTACAAGCTCTTCCATGACCAGGCGATGCTTGAACTGGAAGACGACAACTTTCTGGACGGAGCCCTCCCTGGAGTGGCTACCATCCGAGCCCGACAGATCATGGCGCATCCCGAAACCAATGGGATCGCCAAAGGAGAAACCACCGGCAAGGATCGTTTCCTTGCCGAGGTTGCAGCTGAGGGCCAACCAATGCTGGTCTTCGCTGCTCTAAAACCCGAGCAGAGGCGTAGCCTCGAAGTGCTCAAAGCATGCGGCATGACTGCCGATATCATCAACTCAGATACCTCGACCAAGGATCGAGACCGTATTGATAAAGCCTTCCGGGCTGGAGAACTGGACGCCATCGTGGCCTCCGGTCCAACAGCTGCGGTGGGTTACAACTGGGAACGCGCCGACCATGTCATCTTCATATCGATCGATTACAAGGATGTGAACGTCTCCCAGGCTTACCTCCGCGCTTCGAGAGGAACGCGGACGACCACCCTTCTCGTAACCTTTGTCCAGTATGCTGACTCAATAGATCAACGTCAGTATGCAATAGTTAAAGCAAAGTCCGAAGAAGCCCATAAAGTAGACCCAACAAGAGAAGTCCTAAATTTCGGCTAAAACCCCCGTGTGGTTCTTGTCTTAATGGGTGATTTTACCTCAACCAATCAGTATCTAACCTTTAGCGAACAATCTCGTTCGTATTTGGAGTCCAATAACAATGAATAATCTTGATAATGTAATGCAGAATGCCGAAGCCGCCGCAGCCAACTTTGTTCCTGCTGCGAACCTTCCAGTTCAAGCGCAGACCCCCCAGAATGCCGTTGCTCCTCACCGTCCGACCCTCGACGATATGTCTGAAAACTCGGGCATCCTGGTTGACGAGTATATCCTGTCGAAACCCGAAGGCCTGAAAATCTCTCGGGATATGAAGGGACTGTTGGATTCATTCGATGTCATCATCGACATGACCGAAGTCTGCCCCATCAAGCAGGTCCGCGCCAACTCAGGCGGTAACACCACCTTCGTGAAAAGCTACGATGGTGTGACGACCGACACCGGTGCGAACCTCTACGCTGAAATCGACCGGCTCACGCGGAGCCACGAAAAGGTTGATGGTCCCTACAACTCGGTCGAAATCCCAGTGACCCTGATGAATGACGTCAAGGACCCCAAGTCCACGCTGTCGTTCCCCAAGGGAACCGAGCTGGGCTACACCCCTTCGATGACCGGCTACAAGGAGTTTGAACGCTTCATGAAAGCCGTCAAGAAGAGCGGTCGTAACCTGCAGGAGACACTCAATGTCCGTCTCCACGCCGAGAAGAAGACCAACGCGAACAACAACGAATGGGGCGTGATCCGCTTCGAACTGTTGGCCGACTAAGTTGGACCTCTCCAACATAACTAATGGACGAGCCCCCTCCCCGGTGGGGGCTCGTCTTGCTATTGCAGCAAGTGATTATTTCGATCTCGACAACCCCGGTCTTTTATTTGGTGAGACCCGGATGCCTCAAGTCTCCCGCGCCCGTTGGGCGATAGCCCACGTTCTCAAAGAGGACATTGGCTGGGGAAAGAAACGCATCGGTAAATTTCTCTCCAAAGACCCTCGAGCTATTCTTCGGGCTTGGCAACGAGCTCACGAACTCTGCCGCAGCGATCCACTGTTTTATGATGGTGTCGAGGCGCTTCGCAAAGAGGTTTTCAGTGATTCACATTTACGATGGTAACAACGTCCGCTTCCGGGCGATGACAACCCAAAAACTCCCTGGTCAAGATCGTCTTTCCCTCCGTCAAGAATTCGAAAAATTCTCCCTCCCCACTCCTGACACCCATATCTGGTGCTGGGACGGCCTCGGTCACAACAAGCGCCGGCAGGAGATTTACCCTCTCTACAAAGCCCAGCGGGAACCAATGGCCGAAGACCTGTTCAGTCAGATCCGATTATTCAAAGAACTCCTCACCCACAGTCTAGCCTACCAGATGGAGATTCCAGAATGGGAGGGGGATGACATCGTCGGAGCCCTCGCTCGTTACTATGCGGGAAGAGGGTGTGCAGTGGTCTGTTACTCCAACGATCTTGATTACCTCCAGCTGGAAGCCAACCCCAATATAACGATCAACGGGATCGGCAAGCGACCTGTGGAACCGCGTTGGGTCTGCCTCTACAAAACCCTGGTTGGGGACTCCAGCGATAACATCAAAGGCATCCCGGGGTTCGGTGACGGAGCATGGAAGACCCTTGAAGACTACTGGCCTGACATCGAGCGATGCATTCAGACCAGCAACCACACCGAGCTCACTCGGATCCCCTTCACCAAGACGGTGCAGCGGTGGATTGCAGACATCGAGAACCTCAAACTGCTGCGATCCATGCTCACCATCACCCACTTATTCCCCGTGCCTCAGGATGTTCTCAACGAACATATGATCGCCGGTGTTCCTAACAGATCCGAAGCAGATGCCCTGCTTGGAAAGTATTTTCTATGAGTTTAACTGTCGAAATTCTCGACCTCGCAAACCGCCGGGCAGTGGCCAAAGGTCTGACGTACAGCCAGCTCCTGGCGCATCTAACCGAAGCTTTGGCCATTGCGGCGGTCAACACAGCCACAGTTATTCATATGCCGCTCAATGAAATGACTGACTCGATCCACCTAGAGCTGGACGAAACAATAGCGGAGGTCATTTATGGACCACACAAACACACAACTCATTGATCAGCGGACCCCAGCTGAGGTCTTGGAAGTTCTCAAGGCCGAACTGGAAGGTGCAGAACTGATCGGCATTGACTGTGAAACCCAGGATGAAGCCCGCCACTCCGGCCTGAAGGTCTACAACAACAAGAAACGCCACGTCTTTGACCACAACCGGACAGTGATGACCGGCTTCTCGGTCCACGTCGATGGGTCAGACACCAGCTGGTATATCAACCTGGCTCACGCTGATCGGGGCAACCGGCTTTCAGCTGCTCAGGGAATCGAAATTCTCGAGTGGATGTCGGACAAAGCCATCAAGGTGGCGCACAACGCTCCATTTGAGTTGGTGATGTTCAGCCAGTGTCTCGGGGTAGTCCTCACCAATCTGGTCTGCACCATGCAGCTGGCCGTCACCCATCACGGCCCGGATAATTACGACCGTAAAGAGTTTCTCCAAACACCCCTCAAATCCTTCTGGCCCTGCATCAAGGATGTCGAAACGGCTTTCGCTTCCTACGACAGCAACAGCCGAGGTCGTGACCTCACTGGCGCTCAGTATGAAGTCCTCCAGAAGTTTATATCCAAGACCTCCCGCGCCGCGCACAGCTACAACGGGTTCGTGTTTGAACTGGCTTATGGCTATGCCTTGAAGAAACTCGTCATGAGCCTCTTCGGATTCAAAATGACCACCTACGACGAGGTCCTGCAAGCCCACGACGCCAAGCATATGGGTGAGCTGACAGGTGATCAGGTCGCCAATTACGGTGCCGACGATGCCTATTGGGCTGTCCAGGTCTACAAGAAACTCAGTGAAAACCTGATGGTCACCAACCCGGCAGCTTTGGTGACGTTCATCAAAACTGAAAACCCTATGGTCCAGGTCTATGCCGACAGCTGGCGGGATGGACTGCGTCTTGATCTGCCTGAGGTATATGTTCGCCGGGATATTGAACGCGAGAACATGGCCAAGGTTCTCCGGTCCTTCAAAGAAAAGCTGATGGGCTTTGCGTTCTCTCCAGAGAAGAATGAAAAACTGGCTGCAAAACAACCTTGGTATAAAAAGAACTGGGAGAGCAAACGAGCTCAGCTCAATGCTTGGATCCGAAGCCCAGACAACGATGACGACTTTGCCATGTGCTTCCAGGTCTCCAACCCGATCGGCAACGCTTGGGCGCTCGAGAAGGGCATCACTCTCCCCAAAAACAAACTCAATCTGACCCACTATTATGGGGCGCGGACGTTGCTCTATGACTTGCTCGATCTGCCGTTGATGTACGATATGGGTAAGGTTGCCAGCGATGCTGACGCGAGGGGCAAGATGTCTCTCGCGGCTGACAAGGCTGGCGACGAACATATCGTGGCTGTTCTCAAAGACCTCCAACAAATGGCGGACATCGAGCAGCGCGTAAAGCTATACCTCACACCATACACTCAGCTGATGGACCCGGACACCAGCCGGGTTTACCCCAGTCTTTCGTCCAAACTGGCATCCCGCCGAATGGCTGCTTCCTTCCCAAATCCCATGCAGCTGGCCAAGCAAGGTGAGTCTGCCTACGTCCGTGGCTTCTTCCTCGCCGACGACGACGACCATCTTGTTGTCTCTGCCGATTGGAGTTCCGTCGAGCTGGTTCTGATCGGTGACATGAGCGATGACCTGGGTTTCAAAGAGGTCTTTGGACAGCTTCCATACGGTGATCTCCACTCGGGCGCCGCAGCTGATGGTTTGGCTGTGAAAACTCTCCCGGGTATGACCGAGGAAGAGTTCAAGATGATGAAGTTCGGGGGCAACCCAGAGAAGCGTATCCTGAAACATATCCAGACTGGTGCGATCATGGAACCTGGAGACTTCCACAAGATGGCTCGAGGCGATGTCGGCAAGGTCTCCAACTTCAACTACTGGTACAGTGGTTCGCTGTCCACGGTGGGCAGCAACCTTGGCTGGACCGGTGACGAGATGTGGGCCGCGGTTGACAAATACCGGCAGAGGTTCCCTCTGGCCGAGAAGTGGCGCATAGACACCCAGACAGCTGGCATTGAATACGGCCAGATTGTACTTCCTGATGGCCATCGCCGCGAGCGGTTCGAAGCCACCAAGGATTGGGCGTCAGCCATGCGGGGTAAGTTCGCAGACATGAGTGCCAGCCCTGCAGTCAACAACTTTGCAGAGCTCTGCATTAAACGGATCCAATCCCGGGCAAAGAACCAGCTGGTCAACTCGATGATCCAAGGGAGCTGCGCCACGCTGGCCAAGCAGTCGATCATCAATCTGATCAAGCTGCTCGACGAGGCGGGTATCTCGGACAAGGTTCGCTTCATGCTGCCAGTCCACGATGAGTTGGTCTACTCCGTTCACCGGGACGTCATCATGATCTTCCTGCCGCTCTTGCGGAAGGCGATGTGCGACCACCCCAACGTCATGCGGAAACTCCCTCTTGATTGCACCGTTGCAATTGGGCGCAGCTTCCGGCCCTATGATGAAACGCCCTTCTCCCAGTGGGAACTGGATGAGGCCAAACCCTTCGAAGGTGTCATCCCCAAGGAATTACAGGGACAGAAACTCGACGACGACATGGTCGAACGTGTCGTGCGTCATTTGATGGATGCTTAATATGCAATACTGGATGATCGAACACACCCCCACCGGACGCTGGCTCCCGGAATGCAAGAAGGGTTACACGCACTCGGACCTGAGGTCCTACGACGAGACGCCCTTGCCAAGGATATGGACGTGGTCCCGGTCCATATTCAATACAAAAACCCCACCCCACTTTTGCAACTACCCCGGGACGGGATTGATCTCCTGAACTAAGCCCGGGGGATGGAAAAATATAGAAACATCATAGCCATCCTTTTTGGATTAGCAGCCATCACTGCCCTTGCAGCCCTGGTCGGGTTCTTCACGCATTTGACCTGGAACGTGTGGGAGTGGGAGGCCATCACCAGATTTGTAGTTGGGACCCTTTGGTTCGGCGGAGTCGTATGGGCGATGGATACCATTGAATGAAGAACACTGGAAAGGAAGCAGAACAAGCCTTTCTCAATCGCGTACAGGCGGTTCCTAAGACAGTGGTTGAACGGTTCTATGACCAGTCTGATCTGAGAGGAATCAATGGGGGTCGTCCAGTGGGTGACTTCCCTAAACCTTCAGACTTTCTGGTAACTCAGGGGGGTATCACCTTCTATGCAGAAGTGAAATCAACCCAGTCGAAGACCAGTTTCTCTTTCGGGGACATACGACCTGGCCAGCGTTCTGCTGCCATGAAACAAGCAGCAGCTGATGGACCGTATTTTTTCTTCATCTTCTCCTACGGCCTGGGGCAGTGGTTCTGTCTGCCGGCTCTCCAGTTTGCCACCGCGGTAAAAAACGGGGCTAAGTCAATCAAATTTAAGGACATCAATCAATGGCTCAAATGACCGACATCATGGTGGATCTCGAAACCACTGGGACCAACCCTCAGTATGCAGGGATCATCCAATTGGGCGCGGTGAAATTCAATCACGAGACCCAAGAGGTCGGTGACATCTTCGATCGCTGCCCCAACCTGTTGCCTAATCGATTCAAATATGACGACACCATGGAATTCTGGCAGAAATACCTTCCGGTTTACAACAGCCTGATGGCTCGGTCTGAGCATGCTGAGGATGTCTTCCGGGACTTCACAAAATGGGTGAACCAGGACCGGCCATCTGATGGTTATCGTTTCTGGGCCAAGCCAATCACGTTTGACTGGACTTTCCTCCAGTCTCACTACGACCAGTTGGGTCTCCCTATGCCTTTCCATTACCGTCAAGCCCGGGACCTCAATACCTACATGGCAGCGGCCAAGAATCGCGGTGCTGCTCACGTTGACATGACCTGGTGTGAAAACGAGCACAAGGGTTCAATTCATAACGCTGTCTCTGACTGCCTCTTGCAGCTGAGGATGTTGTTCGCCGCCTCCACAGGAGTATTCCATGAAGTTCTCCCTAACTGATAACTCCGCAGTCGAACTGCTGGGGGATCCTCATCTCGGACGTAAGTTCGAGCATGGGGTTCCCCTCGATCGACGAGGAGACCGTGAGACCAAGCAGATGGACAAATTCCGGTCCCGGCTGAACGACACTACAGCTGATTATTTCATCATGGTCGGTGATCTGTTTGATCACCCTCACGTTGGGTACGCCGTGGTCCTCGAGACCTTTTACGCCATCAGGTCAGCGGCTCAGAAGAACTCGCGTACCATCTTCGCATTCATGGCCGGCAACCACGATCTGCCTCGAAATATCCAAACCATCGGGGCTTTCGATCTGTTGGCTACGATGCTTGAAGAGATCGAGAACGTAATGGTGGTCACAGTCCCCACTGTGGTGGGCAACATCGCCCTCTTTCCATGGGAATGGGACCGATCGGCTGTCGAACAGGTGACGGACCTGGAACATTACACCGGCGTGGACGCTGTGGTGGGTCACTGGGACCTGAAGTCCTATGGAGGCGACGACAGCCACCTGGCGCCCGTCGATGCCCTCCTGGGCACGTTCGGAGAGGAGGCAGAGCTCTATTCCGGTCACTACCACACGCCTGGTGACTACAAGGTGGAAGGCGTCGTCGTCCACTGCACCGGATCGATGGAGCCCTATAGCCATGCGGAGGACCCTGACAGCACTATCTACGTCACCCTAACCCTGGAAGAGCTCCGGGAGATGGACGACGGCGACCTCAAGGACAAGTGCGTCCGCGTCCTCCTCGACGAGGGTGACGAGATGCCCACCGACCTGAACTGCATGGCCCTCACAGGCAAGCGGATTGCTGCCGAAGAAACAGACTACTCCAGTTTGGACCTATCCAGCTTCAGCTGGAAGACCTTGCTGGAAGAGAAATTGGAGCCTCTCACCGCCGAGGTGAAGGAGTTCATTCATGACAGATTGAGAGATGATAATGCTGACTGAACAAACCGACTACGACCAGATCAATGAGATCGGCAAGCAGATTGCTGCCTTTCGCAACGACGACGAAGAGCTCCTTGTTGTCAGCTTTGGAACCCACGCTGGTGTGGCGGGATGCCAACCGGGATATATCACCGTGACCGTGACCAAGAAAGGTCAGGAAGCAACCAGTAGTGCCCTCCGGTTGGGGGACGCCGTCACCATGGCCCGACACAAGGTCAACCAGATGATCGAGAAAAAGAATGCCTGATATCAATGGAACAGTCTACGCCGAGATTGAGGCGGAGCGGGAATACCAAATAAGAAAATGGGGACTAGCCGACGACCGCGATAGCAACACGCCCCCGGATTTTGTGTCCTACATTGCAAATTATTCAACCAAATGGCAGGATGGAACTTTCCGGCCATACACCCCCGAAGTCGTGGACGCCTACCGTAAGGCGATGATCCAGACAGCCACACTCGCAGTGGCCGCGGTCCTTGCTTTGGACGAACAACGGAAAACTCATGGCCGAGCCTTTTTTGAGCGTCCTCGTGAGTAGTTCAGACCTCGCCAGACGGTTTTCCAAGCGGATCGATCAGGAAAAAGGGATACAATTATCCCCTGCCGAGCTTGACATCATGGTCTCCTCAGGTGCTTACGCGAAGCTTCTCGCGTTTTCACTGGAGGATCAGAAGCAACGATGTCTCGACAGAAGGCCCCCTACCAACGAGGAAAGTTCTGGCTCGAACCCCGAAAAGGACGCAACTTTGACATCGTCTGGTACGACCCAAGCAGACGCCGCACTCGCAGCATCAGCGCGGGCAGCAACGATGTTCGGGAAGCAAGTCTCGCCTTAGATCGGGAGTATCTGAAATCCGAGGGCCATTCCACCTGTCCCACCTGTCACCGGACATGGGATGGCCAAGCACCTGCTCTCGCCCTTGATGCCATTGTTGATTACCTGATCCTATCGGAGGGTAAGGCAGGGATTATGAGTGCCCGCACCCGTCTCTCGCACGTCGTGAACTATCTGAACTTGAAGCCCGACACCAGCTGCGTCGAGATCGACGAGAGATGGGTCGAGGGCTTCCGTCAGTGGCGCCTCAAGCAAAAGCATAAGGGCAATCCTCCCTCCCTCTCTCATATCGAGGGTAGCGTCATGCAGCTGGCCGCGGCAATTACTGCCACCCAATCTCTGCCGGCCAAGTTCAAAGCAAGGCAGATGGCTTCTCTCAGTCAGTCACCTGAGCATCGCTCTGACGTGAAAGAGATGGCAGCGATGTTTGAATACGCCCTCACCTTTGATATCCGGGACAACCTGCTCCGGTATCTCCGAGCAGCCGTCGCCACCTGGGCCAGACCCGATGCGATCTATGATATCCACTCGGACAACTGGAGGCCCAAGGCTCAGGTCCTGCAGCTCAATCCAGCGAATAGACCCCAGACGAAAAAGTATCGCCCGATTATTCCGGTGGCACCGCAGTTTGCGGTGATCCTCGACGAGCTCAAGGGAAATTATATCTCCGTGAGCAGCATCAAGCACTCCTGGTCCAAGATGGGAGAAGAGATCGGACTGCCTGGAGGCCGAGAAGCAGGGGAAAAGCTGATCCGCCGGTCAATGGCGACCATTGCAAGGCGGGAATTAGGGGAAGCTGACTGGATCCAGGGGCGAATCATGCTCGGTCACGTCAAAAGCACCACCAGCGATATCTATGCACTGCCAGATCCCGCACAAATTGGCCGTGCGCTGGCAGTTACAGAGAGCATTATTGAAGACATCGAGAAGCTCTGCCCAAATGCCTTTCACCGCAATTACACCGCAAAAAAGTTTGATTTTGGGGAGTTCAAAAGGGCCAAAACTGGCTGATTTCTGCGGTGGAGCGGGTGAAGGGAATCGAACCCTCGTCGTAAGCTTGGAAGGACGATCCTGTTGGCAATAAATGGCTGAAAAAAGCCATTCTTTTATTCGGGTCGGTATATAAAACGGCGCAGTTCTGCGTTATCGAAAAGCAGAAACACCGCAAAAACACCGCACATTATTTAAGGGTGAAATCGCCCCCAGAGGCAATGGGTCATCTCGTGGCCGAGCCACTGGGGTGCATAAGTCCTCTCGGGCTTCACCACATGGATTTCACAGTCTCTGCCTCGAATGAGACTGTAAGCCTCGAGAGCCCGACCCTGTTTGATAGCCTCAGGAGGTGCAGACGCAACCAGAAGGGCCACGCTGTCATGCTCAACGATGGTGACCAGCACCTCCTGGTGCGTCCACTCGCGCTGCTCGAACTTATACCCATCGGGGCTCGGTGGAGTGCACGAGGATAGGAAGACCAAAGCCGCAAGGATTATTGCCCTGAACATATCACTCGCTCCCTCTATCAACCGCGGTTACCTGGTGATGCCAGTCTTGCCAGCCTTGGGCCTTTATGGTGTTGGCCGTGCAGATGGCGAGATCATCCAGCTTGGCACCTCCACCTTCTCCATCAAGATCGAGGGAGGTGTCGGCAATCCCGGAGATACGAGTTGAGTCGGCACCGCTGGGATTGGTTGAGGCCTCTCGGCTCCGCAAGCTGCTAAGAGCAGTGGCAAGGTGATCACGGATAGTTTGGTCTTGAGCATTCTCTATCTCCACATACTGGATTTCAACTTTGGTCTTGGTCTCGATGGCTAGTCGGGTTGCCTCGGCAGATGCCTCTCGGAAGTTCTTCTCGGTTCCTTCGTGAGCGCGTTTCTCCTCGGTCCATTTGAGCTCGAACTGGTCCCTCTCGGTGATTACCCAACCCTTTGAGATGGTCTGGAAAGCGAGAAGGACCAGGAGGACGGCGACAACCAGGCGGATCGGCTTTTCCAGCAGCCATTTGAACACGACAGCAATCAGCTGACCCACGAAGCTGAACCCCCCGGCCACCAGTTTGAGAAATGCGATCATGTTTCTTTCTCCAGCCGGCGTTTCTTCTGTTCCTCGATGGCTCGAACCGCATAGATCGGAGCACAGGCTGTGATCAGCAGACCCAGTTCACTGAGACTGACCGTCTCCTGGTTCCAGAGAGGAATGATTACGCCATTGGTGAGAACGGACAGCCCCACGGACCACCCGACGATGCTCCGCCAGGTCTTGTTCGCGAGGCATACCCAAGCGTCCGTAACAGCAACCAGCTTGGTGGTGACCCAGCTCATTTCATGGCCTTTGCGAGGCGGTCATGGTAGCCCTTCTGCTTGGGGCCATTATACCCCCGGGCGAACGGCAAACAATCCACTGGATTGGTCGACAACGAAGCGAAGGCCTTGCTCAACCTGTTGGTTCGAACATATGCGGCCATGGCGTGGTAATGCTCAGCCTGGTTGTGAACCATAGAGTAGGCGAATTCCAATGCGTTCTCGTATCCGAGAGCCTCAGCGTGGGCTCCCATGATCTGGAACTGACCCCAACTAGCACTCTCAAACGCGGCAATCGGATCCCGAGCACAGGCGAGACAAAGTTTTTCCCAGCTGTCGTTGACACCATTACGGTTGGCATCCAGCGTGTAATCCCCGCCTTTGGGGTTGCTGATCCAAGGAATCAAAATCTGAATGCGCTTGAAGAAATAGTGGCGTTCCCACAGAATTTTGAGAAGCCCGGTTTTGTCCCAGCCACCTCCGCTGGACTCAACACTGGCCACGGCTCGTATCTGTCGGGACGTGCCTCCCAAGCTGCCGGCAATCGCAGAGATAGTGTCCTGATCGATTGCCTGGGCATTCTTGTCCGTGAAGATATCCCGAAGGCCTTTCTGGGTCTTGGAACCAATTTGGCCGTCGACTTTCAGCTTGGCACCTCGTTCATTCAACCAGCGTTGGAAATCCTTAGGGGTCATTTTCATGATCTATGTCCTAGTTCCACCAGATACTCCGAAGCTCGACATATGGCCTCCCGGAGTTCTTCGTGTCCGGAGGCTCGAACGATATCCACGAGCAGTTCCAACAAGCGGTCGTTGCGCCGGAGAGTTTCTTTCAAGAGGGAGTTCTCATCGATCAGAAAGCGGTTTTGCGATTTGATTTCCTTCACGATCTCAAGGAGAGTGATACTGGCTTGTTCCGTCAGAGATACATTCGCTGCAATGTCTGCAACAACACGGATTCCATTGTTGCGGAATTGTTGTAGGATGATCGCACCCACGCCGCCCAGAAAGGCTACAATCAAGCTCCACCCCACACTGCCGGCAGGAATATTCTGGAACATTGCCTCAAACATCTGAAAGGTTACTTTCGCTAGAATCGGCTAGAAGCTCCCGGGCCGTCTTGGCCAGCTTTTGAGCCGCCTCAGGATCCACTTGGTTGAGAAGTGCCATGGCCGTAGCCACCTCGATATTTTGAGGGTGGATGACCCACCAAAGCTTTTCGAGACCAAGGGCTTCGTTCAGTCGATTGCCCCAGGAAAACACCATCATGGAAAAGAGAAAAACGAGCCCATTGAGGAGGACAAAAGGAGAGTCATCCCACGGGTTTTCGAGTAGATACCGAATCTGAGCAATGAACACCCCCGAGGATGCCAGGAATACCCCTAACCGATACCAAGGTAGAACCGCGGTATCCCCCCTCAGCAGTTTGAATGCCCCACCGATTGACCATGTGATAACCTGGAGCGCAAACAGCATCAGAACAATTCTTAGAGAGATGATCATTAGGCTGTCAGAGTCGATCATGCGTACAAACCCTAGGTGGTTTTGATAATCCGCAGTGACATCTGCAGCTAATCAAGGTGAAAGAACCCATGCTAAAAAACATGAAATACTCAGTCACATTCCCTACCAACGGTATCACCTTGGAAGGAGACTTTTCCCTAGAACCTGGCGCAACCGCTATCACCGGCCCCAATGGATCTGGAAAGACCTTCGGGTCTTTGGAGATCTGGAGATACCTGTTGTTTGGAAAGGAGGCTCTTAGGGGCCCAGCCTCGGACTATAAGAAGCTCGACGCGGAAGGAACTTGTGTCATCGGAGGCGCTGAATATACTATTGTTCGGCACAGCAAGAAAGAGAGCATCACCGACGCGGATGGCCAGGTGCTGGCCGTCAATGCCTCAGCTGTTACTCAGAAAGTCCGAGAGCTTCTTGGGTTCAACCTTGCTGTATTTGATGTCGTCTGCTGTGCCGTACAGAAGGACAAATCCGGCTTCAGCGACCTGCTTCCTACCGCCCGGAAGAAACTGATCGACGATATTGTTGGTCTGTCCGCCCAAGAAACGGTAGAGAAGGACTGCAAGGCCGAAGCAAAGAAACACCGGATGACCGCCTCGGTCCTAATGGATGGTCACGTCAAACCCACAGAGGTTAAAGCTCCTGCAGGGTATCTTCCCTCCGAGGAGATCGAGAAGCTCCTCGAATCCTCCCGGACCTATGAACTCGCCCTCTCCAAGCTAACCAGCGAGGAGCCGGCCCCTGTTCCTCCCACCGAAGATCGGGTGGACGACGGCGACGTCTCCGTCCTCGTCCAGAGGGTAGAGGACACCAAAACATATAATCGTTTGAAGGCCGAGGTCGACGCGATCGTGGCGCCCGAACACAGCCTTCAAGTGATAGAATTGGCTGAGGCTTATAACCTGTTCGTTTTGGAACACGACAAGCGAGGTGAGAAGTCCAGTCACTCTCCAGAATATCTGGATCATCAGGAGCATCTTCTCGCTCTAGCTACCATTGGGGATATCGAGGTCGAGTGTCCTGACTGTGGGCATGCGTTTGCTCCCGGACATTCCAGGGTCGCTGATCTCTCGAAGGCCGAAATAGCTGCAGCGCGCAGGGCGCACATCCTGTGGGAGACACCGTTGACAGATGTCAACGCCCCCGATGTTATGTTGTCCGCTGCTGAGATCACAACGGCTCGCAGAGACCTTGATAACGCTGATCGGGTTGAGCTTCTTCATCAGCAGATGGAGGACCTTGAAGAAATGCGGGAGGCTATGGCCGAGGAATGGTTGAGAGAGGCCCAGAAAAATCAGGAAGATTGGAGAGTTTATGATGTCCTGTTCAAGAACTGGTCAACCCGAGAGGATATCCGGCTCGAGAACCAGAGAGCCTTTGATCTTCTCGAAACACCGCTAGCGTCCGTAGAACATCTTCAAAACCAGATGGTTGAGGCCCGAGTGTATGAAACTGAGGTGGCCAATTATGGGGCCCAACGTCTGGCCTATGATACCCGGAACGATAGAATTATTGAGGCCGAGACCCTGAATAAGGAGTTCACGGCTGGCGCGGTAGCTCTGTCTGAAACTCGAATGGCCATCAAGGCGTTCCTTGCCCCTTCTCTCTCTCGGGTGGCTTCTAACCTGATTGCGGAGATGACAGCTGGAAAGCTAAATACGGTTGTGGTCGACGAAGAGATGAACGTCACCGTCGATGGTCAGGATATTACCACGCTTTCTGGTGCTGGAACCACAGTGGCCAATCTAGCTCTTAGGATCGCTCTGGGCCAGGTGTTGGTCTCCAAGGTCTTTTCCGTGTTCATCGGAGATGAGCTGGACAAGGACATGGACACCGAACGGTCAGCCTCGACTGCTGATGCCCTTGCTCGGCTATCGAACAAGCTGGATCAGCTCATTCTGATCACCCACAAAGATGTTGACTTCGCGGATCACCACATAATGCATACAAACCAGTAGGGGTTTTCCGATCACTGCTGGCCCCTTGGTGGTGCAGGTTTCATAAGTCTCGAAACCAATCAAGGAGTTCCCAGTGAATCAGCTTTCTACTAACCTTACCGAAGAGGATCGAGATCGGGTTCTGGAAGAATTCTCTCGCACCAAAAGTCCCTATAAAGTCGCTCGATCCTTAGGTATTCCTGCCCGAAGTGTCTGGGAAATCCTGGATGCCAATAAGGAGCATATTCAGAATCGGCCCACTCGTTTTGGTGGTTTTGGTCGTCCCGAACTCCGCAGGTTTACCATTGCTCGCCGGTTGGCATCCAGCAGCGAACGGTGGGACAACAAAAGCCCTCCGGTTGCCAATGCTCGCCGGGACTTTGAGCTCGGGACTGTCGAGCTGATGACGGGCCGGGATGGTGGTTGGGAAATCCTCTACGCTATACCCCGCGTGAAACGGTGCCCTCGTCCAGGTTATTGGAACCCCGCGGTATGAAACAGTATCTGGAACTGGTATCAAAAATCCTCACCGAAGGCGAGCAACGTGGTGATCGCACCGGAACTGGCACTCGTAGCATCTTTGGCCATCAGATGGTCTTTGATCTCCAAAAGGGCTTCCCTCTCCTGACCACCAAGAAGGTGTTCTTCCGCGGCGTGATCGAGGAACTGCTTTGGATGCTCCGCGGCGAGACCAACATTCAGTCTCTGTCCGAAAAAGGTATACACATTTGGGACGAGTGGAGGAGACCCTACACTCTGAACCGGAAGATTGTTGAAGTTGAGTCCAAAGCAGAGGGGCTCCCAGAGGCTCCGTATTCCGGAAATTTCTCTTGGGCAGGGTTTGAGACCACTAAAGGGTCCGAAGATCGGATGCTGTGTGAAATCTGGCTTCGAATGATGCGTCGTTGTTACGACGAGGATAACCATAACTATCGCTTCTATGGTGCCAAAGGTATTACCGTGGCACCTCGTTGGCATGAACCGGGTAACTTTATTAAGGACGCCCGAAAGCTACCTCATTGGCACTATAAGCAGACCGAACCTGAGTGCTTTCAGTTAGATAAAGACTACTTCTCTTCTAACCAGTATGGCCCGGGGACCTGCCTTTGGCTTCGTCAGGATGAGAACCTTTTATATACCTCTACAGCTCACAATGTGCGAGTAACCCAAGCCAATGGGTGGTCCAAGATATATCTCACAGCCAATGAGGTCTGCCGAGTTTATGGAATCACAAGCTCATCTCTATGCAGATTTCTTAAGGAGGGGACACCCTCCGTCTTGAAGGGTAACAACCGTCAGTTCAAAGGCTGGAACTTCGAAGTTGTAGATTCAAAGGTGCCTCTCAGACTAGAAATTATCGAAGAAGGTGACCTCGGTCCAATTTATCCCGCCCAGTGGCGTAGATGGGGACCTACCGAAATCGACCAGATTGCTCAGGTGATCGAGCAGATCAAGACCAATCCTATGTCCCGCCGGCATATCGTCACTGCGTGGAACCCCACGGAGGTGGAAGACATGGCCCTCCCTCCCTGTCACATGCTGTTCCAGTTCTATGTCACGACATCCGGGCACCTGGACTGCCAGCTGTACCAGAGGTCCGCAGATGTCTTCCTGGGGGTTCCCTTCAACATCGCGTCCTACGCCGCTCTGACCCACCTCATTGCTGGCCAAACCGGATTAAAACCAGGCCGGCTGGTCTGGACCGGTGGTGATTGTCACATTTACAACAATCATGTTGGTCAGATGACCATGCAGCTGGGCCGTGAACCTCGTTCTCTTCCGACAGTCAAGGTCCATTTTCCCGAAGAGGGCGAAGCGAGATTCACTCTTTTTGAATACAACCCCCACCCCCCGATTAAAGGAAGCGTTTCAGTATGATTCATCACTCCAACCTTGAAAGCGAAATAGACTGGAACCCCGAACCAGTGGCTCCCAGCTACCCTGACGGAAATCCAAAGACCTTGATGGGAGCAAAGAAACCGGACCTGAGCGTGGTTCCTCCCGTGGCGCTGCTCCACCTGGCGACAGCGATGATGAATGGGGCCGAGAAATACGGCCCCTTCAACTGGCGTGATCAGCCTGTCAGTGCTCGGACGTATCTCGCAGCGGCTATGAGACACACTCTGGCCTGTCTCGACGGCGAGAACTTCTCCCAGGACACCGTTGAGGCAGGGTTGCCAGTTCATCACCTCGGCCATGTTATGGCTTGCTGTGCTATCTATCTGGATGCTGAAGCCTGTGGCAAGATAACGGACAACCGTCCGAAGGTCCCGGGGCCGACGGGGACTATGATCGAGCATTACAACAAACACAAATCGCTATCATAAATAAAAAGGGCCGCGGAAGCGGCCCTTTTTATTTATTCTGGGTCGGGGTCGAGGGGAGGCTCAGGTTCCTCAACAAACCCACTGTCAGGCTCTGGCTGATCGACCAACAGGCTTTCTGGCTCGGGGTCGTTTTCCTTTGCTGGCCAGTCCTCCCCGGTTGGCGGGGAGATACCAGCCTCCCGTTTGAAGATTTGGCTTTTCAGCGCGCTTGCTTCTGGCTTCGCCATGAACTGCCCCTCTTCAAAAGCAGTCGCCGCACCAGCCGCAATAATCTTGATGATCGGGCCGCAGTCATCCATCTTGGCATAAGTGATTTCAATGAGTTCGTCCCACGCGCCAAGACCCGGCGTAGTAATGGCGTTGTGAAGCTTTTGACGGACTTCGTTTGGACAAGCCTCGGGGCTGTCTATAAGGAATTCCAACCCAGCTTCTCTCAGGCTGTATAGGGTCGGAATTCTCCCCCCACTCTGTAGGTCTGCGATTTTCATGATAATTTTCCTTCCGATTTTAACTGAGACACTTGCAATTCAAGGGCTTCAATTCTTTTCAGCAATTTACCCAGATCACGCCCATCAGCCTGACGTTTTCGCTCATCATTTTTCTCCTTATTTAATTTCCACTTTTTTGTCTGTCCGTCCCACTCTTCGTCATCTTTGGGGGCAGCAACATTTTCAGCAATCACTGTCCATCCGTCATAACCATCGAGTGATGATACAACCTGTTTTTCCCCGCTTTCTGGGTGTTCGATTAGGATCATGACGTTACTCCTGCGGTTCCGGAAGGTGTGACTGTCCTTGTGTTGCCTGCGGAGCATCTGGCAACCAACCTGAACGTCTGTGCTGACCCAGCAGTCATTCCGGTGGCTGTTTCGTTGCTTGTCACAGAGCCGGGGATTGAGTCATATAATGGAGCCTCATAATAGACGTTCGGGTGAGGGCTTGAAGTGTCGGCGGTGCCAACGTCGGCCCAAACTCCGGGTGAGGTCTCGCGCTGCCATTTCAATTCGACTGATGTGGTTCCGGATGGGGATGCAGAGGCAGGCATCAAGCCAATACTCGTGGCAGTAAGCGTGGCGGTCGTCACTCCCGTCGGAAGTGTCACATCCAGTTCAGGAATGACGGTCGCAAAGCTGGTAGTATTGAACGTGTTGAAGCCTGTTGTGCTAGCTGACGATGAGCCACCTCCACCGCCTGTTGGTGGGGCCGCTGTTACCTTCTTCACTTTCACCGCAACAGGCGGATACGCCTTGCTGCCATAGGTGGCTGTGACTGACAGGATCGCTTCCGGACCAGCCAGACCAGAGTTGATCGACAATTGCCCTGTGCCGGACCCTGTTATCGAGGGGGCGCTTCCGGAGAAGGTCCCGGACAAGACCGTAACTGCCCAAGTAACTCCGCTCGTATAAGCTGCCCCGCCAGTCGGCGTAAGCTTGTATGAGGCAGTGGCTGGGAGCGAGGTAGTCAGTGTCCCTGTTGAGGAGTAATCCAGAACGATTTCGGCAGGACCGGAAGCAGCCTTGGTCACATCGGCCAAGGTCTCTACATTGGTGAGCTTGGTATTCTGGGTGGGGTCCAGCTCAGCTAAGTCAGCCGGGTTTATCTGTGCGCCCTCTGCCGTTCGGGCAAGCCGCATAGGGCCGAGGTCAACATAGGTCCCGCTAACCGCCCGACCACGAATACGAAACGCGAAGGATACTGCGTTAGCCGGGACCACGTATTCGTTGGATACACCGTGCCAAGCTCCGGTCCCGTCGCACAACATAGTTGAGTTAATCTGCAACACGGAAGCTCCAGCAGCGTCATAATAGTTAAGCAGTATCTGTATGTAGTCACTGGCGTGGTCTGACCTAACCAACGCGGAAAAGAATAAAGTCTCCCCGGCCTTGCAAGAGGCTCTATCATAGTACAAACGGGAATAGGTGTAGCTTGGCGAGCTAGCTACATACCGAAGATAATTAGATGGGTCCCCCGCGCCACCAACAACAGGGTCACCCTTGTTCGTCCCCCCCGTTACAGTCCACCCTGCTGCGCCATCGGCAAGAGTTGGATTTGGTAGAATATTGCCATCATTGTTGAGGAAAGCATCAGCGTCTGCCCCTACCAACCGCCCTGTTTGAAAGTTGTAGGATATATTCGTATTGACGAGGTCGGAGTCCGCCTTACTGGAAGGCAAAGAACCAGTCGCAAAGGTCGTGGATAAGTCAACCGCGTCTTGGTCAGCGAGAAGTCCTGTGTTAGCGGTGGCCCCTGTTGCAATCCCAGACAGCTTTGTGTTCTCGGTTGGAGCCATTGCGGCGAAGGTGACCGCTCCACCGCCCGCTCCGGTAAGAACCCCAGCTGCGGAGAGTGCAATATCGGAGTTCGCAACAGCTGTTCCGCTTCCGGTTCCAATGCCGTTGATTGCTCCGGCTGAAATTGTGATCGCAGTGTTGGAGACCGGCGTATTGTTACCTGCACCGATACCGGTGATATTATTGCCAACTATACCTATGGACGTATTGAGAGCTGTATCATCGCTAACCGGGGTGGTTCCGTCGTCGAGGAACATGTTCGACCATGCTCGGTCACTTAGAGAGGCTAGTGGGTTCAAGCCTGGGACGACAGTGCCATTGGCGTTCAGGCCAATTACAGAAGCCTCTACCCTTGAGTCGTAAGAGCCGCAGCGCATGTCGTAGGACGCGGCCCCAATGTCGGTCCCGACAAAGAAAGGAGCCATTTCTGTAGCTGACGTGGTGTCGGTGACTATTAGGACATTGTCCGCATACCAACGAATTGTCCCATTCTGCCAGAAGATTGAAAAGACAGTATCGTCCGTGGGGGTGGGAGCTACGTCGGATACGGGGCCCATATTTGTGCCGGCAGTTGAGATGTAGCGTTGAGCGCGGAGGCCGGTGGCTGAGTTAGATACCTGATAGAAATTGTATGAGTTGTAGTAGCCATTACCACTCACGGCCAGAGGATCGTAGGTAAATCCGACTATGCACCTATCTGTAGACGCCACCAGCGCCCTCTTTATGCGGAACTGCATAAAGCCGCTACCTCTAAAGGTAGGCCCAACGGTTCTTGACGCCCAATTCCCCGTGGTGCTTGTGATGGTGGAACCATCAATCGTATCGGGACCACCCCAAGCCTGCCGCTGCCAAGTCTGCGACCGAGTAAGGTCCAACTCACTGCTACCAGCGCCGGTAAGAACCCCGGCTGCGGAGAGTGCAATATTGGAGTTAATTGCAGCTGCGTCGGTTTGCTCTAGAGGCACAGTACCTACAAAGAGAGGTCCACCAGCATCAATAGCTTCCAACCCATCAGCGTTTGCTGCACCTGTGTTTTTTGTGGCGTTCGTGGCTATCCCAGTCAGCTTGGTATTCTCGGTTGGAGCCATCGCGGCGAAGGTGACAGCACCTCCGCCGCCTCCGATCAGGGCGCCGTTGTCACCGATGCTGACTTCAGTGTTGAGAATTTCCAGGGGGCTGACGGGGTTAACACCATTGAAGACTTCCCCAGCCGCGAGGTCCACAGAATCCCGACCGGCAAAGACCCCAGGGTCAATTTCCGTGACGAGAATCGAACTGATCACGGGAGTGGAAGTTTGGCCTCTGCGATCGATCGACGAAACCCTGAAGCGCCAAGCCCCGGGGGTTGGGTCCATGATTTCGATGGACGCGGAACTGGTGTTCTCTTTCAGAACCGTGAATGGGTTGTTGTTGATGCTGACCTCAGTCTTGAAACCACTGAGGTAGGTAGAAGCCGGTCGATCCCAATCGAGGTTGACCGACTGCCGGCCCAGGCGAAGCCCTGTGAAGGGGACTGTGTAAGCGGCAAAGTTTTCAGGCTTGGGGACGGTCCCCAAAATAACCACTGGGTTCCCGACGTCCATCGTGGCAGCATCCGCCGCAGCGTATTTCCCGCTGTCGATCTCGATTGCTGAGATCGCCCGGCGCTCCCCATCGGGTTTGATGTCCGTAATCCGGTAAGCCTTGGGGAGCGTAGGAAGACCGGGGGCATCCAAGGCGATCGAAGCGTTGTCATCACAGGTCACAGAAAGAGGACTGGAGACATAGATGGTAGTCACATCCCCCCGTTGACCACTGGTGTTCGCGACGGTGTATTCCACGACCTTTGTCGGGCTGTCAAAATCCGCGCCGTCCGGATCAGTGGTGGTCTCCGGATCATAGTCAGGATTGGGGATGGTTAGACCAACTGTGTAATTGACCCCCAGTTCCAATCGGAGGTCATCCCGGACAGTGAAGCTCAGGCGATCTGGAGCGATACTCGTGATGCGCCCCGTTGTCCGGGTATTCACGTCCCCCTCGATCAAGGTCCCCAAATCATCATCAGCAATCAGGATGGTGTCGAGGCGCTCAAGCAGATGACCGCGGCGATTGCTCACGAAAGTAACCTGGCGGGTTTCGTTAAGGGCCGTTCTCAGGCGAAGAGTAGCCCGCCGTATTGCTTCCTGCCGGGTGGTGCACCCAATCCCGACAATCGTCGTTGGCTTCCGACCATAGAGATCGATATTCGCTTGGTCATAGACCCTGACTCGATCTTCCCGGTAATCGAATTCCTTGTTTCTAAAAACAAAGGTGATATCGTTGAACCGGGTGTCCATATCAGTGTTCGAGTAAACGAACTGACCCTCGATATTAGGCAACACGAAGGTATCCACAGCAGCTTCAGGCTTGTCGATCCGGATGCGCCATTCCCCAGCATTTGCTTCCCAAGCGATGGCACTGACCGCGCCGGCCAGATATTGAATAAACTCCCGGACCTTCTGGGGTTGGGCAATGGCGATATTCAATGAGAACCGGGGTTCGGTTCCTCCATCACCATCAGGGACCAGTTCGTTGCAATATTTGGACACCTCGAGGGCGTCCCATTTGTTGAGAAAAGAACCTGGTGCCAGATTGGATACCCCGCTCAGGGAGTCCTGGAGAAGACCATTGATGCACCAAGCTGGGTCATTCGTGTAAGCCTTCGCCCAGGAGCCGTCCCAGAGGGCACCCGTATAGGCTCGGGTGTCAGGATTGAACACCGTCAGGGGAGGCACCGGAACGATGAGGGTCTTGTACTCTCCGGTGACCTCAGGAATACCAGTCAGCTGGTCGGAGGCCTTACCGTAAATCTGGAGCCAAGAGAGGCCACGCCAAGGTTCGGTGATTCCAAAGACCGTGTTGTATCCTGCAGAAATGGATTCGAAACTGATGCTCCGCTTTTCATAGTTGGGGTCCGCGTCCAGGTTCTCTCGCTCGCGGAGACGAACTCTGATGTCCCAGCCCTTGTCGGCGTAGGCCCCGGTATTCGGGACAGCAATCCGCAGCTCGTGAACACTGGCACTGGTGGCCTTACCTCGGATGAGTGTCCAACCGCTATACTCCTCGGGTGTCCAAAGGTTGTCGCCTCCAAACAGTGCCCGGGCAATGAACACCTTGAACCCCGTGCCCTCCACGTCATACCCCTGGGGATTGTAAAGGGTAGAGGGCGTGGTGTTTTGAGGAGAGATCCATTCCACAGCCCCTGCGGGTTTCATCTGGATCTCAAGACTGGCCGTATCCTCATAGATACCCTTGTCGTCCTGCCGATAGAGCTGGTTGACGATGAACCGAAGATCCATAAAATCAGCGTTGAGATTGGCCACACTCTTCGTAACCCAGGGACCGGGGGAGCCTGTGCCAGCTGCAGTGTTCTCATTAGCGAGGGTTAAACCTACATTGGTGGGAGCCCCCGCAGCCCCGAGCTTGAGGTCCACCTGCTGAGGGAATTTTAGAGGGTCCCCATCGGCGAAGAACATGAGGAAGTTCTCAAAATTGAGATTTCCTGCTTCGTCTTCGATGGGTGTTCCGTCCAATCGGACAGAATTCAGACCGTTTACTGGCCCCCAGATTGGTCCAGAGCAAAGGCCAAGAAGCCCCTCAAAAGTATCATTGGACCGAAGAGTGTCAGGCCGCTGTTTGAAAGTGGACCCACCACCCTTTGAACCAAATAAATTTGTCATTCCCCGCGGATAATTCAATACCCTCCTGGTGGCATTAGCCGGGGGTGACTTAGAGCACGTTCACCCCTCGCTCGAAGATGAAGGGGTCACAGATCCCTTTGGCGACCATGGTGGCTTCGATCTCTTCGATAGGAAGACGACGACGGCCACGCTCACCCCATTGCCGGTGGATATCGACGCGGGTGATGGAGTTGTGGCTACGGTAAGCATGGTCGTCAGCATGCTGGTCATTGGGCGCCAGGTTGTTGAAGCTCTCGATCGAGATCGAAGGATACTCCTTCATCACCATCCCGTGGTGGATGTGGCCAATGTATATGTAATGGAACTTGGTCTGGCCGAAATCCTTGCGGTAGTCCGTGATCATTACACCCGATAGTTTCTTTGCATTCGCTGTGTGCGAGTGGTGGGTCATGATCAGGGTGTTGCCGATCCGCAGCGGGATGAACAGCTGATCGTTTGGCAGGATGGTGACCCGAGGCTCGTCGGCGAAGACATGCTGCAGGAGACGGACGACCCATTTGTCGTTGATGTCCGAGTGGTTGCCCCGGTTGACAATCATCTTCACGTTGATGGCTTTTTCCATCAGCCGGCGGATGAAATAGATATGACATTCGATAACGAAATCGATCATCGAACCATAGGTGCCGTCGGTGTCCAGTAGGTTTCTGGACCGAGCGGTGCTGCCTTCCGCGTTGTCGTAGTGGGAGTAATCACCGAGGTCATTGATGACCGCATCCACTACAGGATTGATCTCGTCGATCATGATGTCGATCGCGGCTCGCATTTCGCGTCGAGCAATCTCCAAGGTAAAGTCCCGTTGGCAGGATGCTGCATAAGCACACATCCCGAAGTGGGCGTCACCGATGTTGAAGATGGGGACAATGTCCGGGTCGTAGACGTTGTCGAGCAGCTGGCGCTTAGACTTTTTGAGGATCGGGATATCCATATCCCTCAGAATCTGAGGGAGCTTCGCGTTCAGAAAAGAGGCTCGTGCCTCACTATCAATGCAGGTCTTCAACCACGCCTGGTGAACCTGATCGAGTTGACCGTCTTCGCCTCGCTTGACGTGGATCGTGCTCTTCTGGAGCATGTAAGGTTCGGGGATTGCGTAGTCGATCCCATCCCACCCCACGCCTTGGGCGATGCATTTGGTTTGAAGCCTCTGCATTGCCATTTGGATTGTCTTGTGGTGGACACCCACGCTTCGGGAAGCTTTTCGAACCTTACCATCACAGGCGAGCATTGCCTCGAGATATTTACGCTCAGCGACAGTGGCATAATTTGCCATTTCAGGGGTCAGTTTCAAGATCATGTGGGGTTCGCCGGGAATATACCGTGCATTAGTTTGTCTGCGTCGGACTGCAGACTGAGCCAATGGCCGGCGAGGTTGATTTGTCCACAGGCGATGGTTATCGCTGTGCCTTGTTCGACCGTATTTTTGTTCTGGCCGAGATATTTGGACGCGGGGGGATCGTCAGTCTTGTCGGCTGTTGGGGCTTTCATGAAGAGAGCAATCACACCTTGGAGAGCCATCAGACCTCCAGAGATCATCAGGGAGAGACCCAGGGCCTGTCCACCGGGAGTGAAGAAGATTATGGCACCCACAGCGAACACTAGCGCCCCGAGGATAATGCTACCAAACCTACCACCCCCACCAAACATGGTCGGCAGGACGTCCAGGATGGTCACCTCGGTTTTCGCCCGGAGTTTGTCCTCGGTATCAAAGTCTGCGACGGCCACCATCATGTCTCGCGGGTGGTTCGGCTGCTGGGAGAAGAAACCCTCAAGGGCTTCTGCGGGGACGTCTGTGGCGATCTCGGCGCTGTCGCCGTACATCTCTTTCAGTTTCCCATGGAATTTTAGGATCATAGCGTCACCAGCTTTTCATTTTCGAACATAAACTGAGCGACCATTTTCTCACCATCCCGCATGCCCACAATATAGTGGGTGAGGCTGGGCCAAAGGGTGAAGCCAGAGTAATCCTCTTGGCTCAGGTTCGGGTCAGCATCCGGGTGGGTGTGCCAAGTCCCCACGATGTCGTAGGTCGACATGACGTCCAGCACCTGACGAGCGTTCATCACATAACCCAGAGAGGGCTGTTCATGGTCATTGTCGATCTCAATCACCTGGCCGTCGTCGCTGATCAAACCACAGCGTTCTTCAGGGACCAGGTGTTCGTAGAGATTAAGAAGCTGCTGCTGGATATCGAGCATTGAGAAGATCTCCTATGGTTACGTCCGGAAGCGACGGGGTGAGGTCGGGCACGTCTTTGTGCCTCAGGATGAAAGCTGTGCTGCTTCGCCAAAAGTCTCGGAAGCTTTCGACGTTCGAGTTGCGATGCGCGAGGTGGTGGATCATGTTTCCCTCCCCGACATAGATTGCGATATGACTGGGATTGGAACTGCCGATATTCATGCAGAAGACATCTGCCGGCCTGATATCCTTGATCTTCCAGTCGACGATCATCTCGAAGCCCTCGTTCTCATGGAACATTCTGAGGAGATCGAGCGTATCCGGATCCCAGTCTTTGGGACGAGCCACGTTGGTGAGGTGGATATCGAAATTGTCGGCAAAGAAATCCCGGGCCAGTGCGAAACAATCCCGCACTCCCAGGAGGAAGGGGCGATGAATGAGATGGTCGTAGTTCACAGGACCACCGTGGGGAATTGAGGGGAGTAATAGACCCGCACAGGGACCGTAAAATTCAGACTGTCAGCAAGGGTGCCGAGCTCAAGGATAATCTTGGATCGACTATATTCCCCGATCTGCTTGATCCGGTAGATTTCGTTCTCGACCACCAGCCTGTCGTTGACCAGATCGTCGACCAGTATCCTCTTCCGAACCAGGGTGCCTCCATCAAGACTACCGTCAAAGATCAAAGGTTTGAGTGCCAGCAGATCGATTTGTTCATCACCGATCGTGATCGTCGGCTGAGGACTACCCCCGGTGGAGGACTTGTCGTTGCCTGTGAAGGATAAAGGAATACCAAAATACTCCTTGGTCCGGTAGGTAATTGGGTTGTCGGCCTTGAAATACACAGTTCCAGAACCAACAGCTGGGGTTAGTTCGTAGAGAAAGACTTCACCATCAGCCTGAAGCTTATGTGCGTCTTGGACGTGCTCAATGGGTACGGAACTCATAACCACCTCCTACGCTGGAGCGCGTTCAGGGAGCGATATACTGGGGTGACTTAGCCCCCACCGAAGTGGGGGCTATATCAATTAGGCGCCGATGTAGAGGTCACCGCAGGAGCGTGTACCGATGTCTGCCAATCGACCAGTAGCTTCGCTTGCAGTCAGGATGAGCGGTTTCATTTCCCAAGGCATGCCGCCGTAGTCAGATTCGGAGAACGAGAGGTTGAACCCCTTGGTCATTTTGACCTTCGGAGCGACAAACGTCACCGGGCGGTTGTAGTTCGAGAGCGTACCCACGATCTTCACGCCAAATAGGTCGTCGGCATCAATGTTGGCAACCTTGATGGCTGGAAGGATATAAACCTTCGTACCTGCTGGGAATGACATACCCGCGGGGATTCCGTAATCACCCGCAATCGGGACCGCATATGGACCCGCGCCGGTTGCGACACCGCTCGATTTGGTTGGGAACACATAATCCGTACCATCCTCGCGTTGCAGGAGGATCTGCGAACCGGCAGGGATATCCCCAATGGCCGTGATTGCAGAGTCCACATCACCAGGGATAGGATCACTGTCGATCGACAGTGATACAGCCGCACCTGCCAGAGGTGCTGCCAGAACGCCCCGGCGAACCTGGGTGGTTGCACCTGAGAGAGCATTCGCACGGGACATATTCTGGGCGGTCATTTCGTAGACCGAACCCGAGATCATGGCGCTAACGCCAGTGCGTTTGGTGTCCACCGTTGCCTGAGCAACGCCATTGGTCAGCTCAATGCTGGAGCTGTCAACAACAACGGCAACCTCTTTGACCAGGCCCACGCTGTGTAGCTCAGGGGTCAGATCATAGACGGGGGTCGTAAAGGCGGGAGCAATCATCAATGTCGCGCTGGACAGCATGAAAGCATTTTTTTGTACATCAGCCACTGTGAGGCTCCTTCTGTTAATTCACCCCCTGTCATTGTTCTTATTGGGCGGTCGACGCAATTGAACACCTATGAACCTCACTCAACCACTGGAGCTTATCCCATGACTACGAAGCGCAGCTTTACGGTTCGTGTACCGCTGGAATTTTATTTAGACTTGGCGACGCTCGCCGAGCGCGACAACATGGACGTCAACGCCAAGGTCAACCAACTCTTGAAAATGGGTATGGGGGAACACCAGAATATGGATGAACTCGTCCGATCCCTGTTGATCAATCACCAGCCAGTGAACAGCAAATTTGCTATTCCTCTCAACGAAAGTGTGTCCCAATGAAACGTCCAGATCTCGATTTCAAAATCAGTATCGGCGAGATTCCTTATGAGATCAAGTGGACCTATGGGATGTCTCTCGATCTCCAGCGTTTGATCCCTGACTTTGACAATGCCTTCAATGTTACCATCAATGATCCGAACACCCGGGACTATATGTTGCGCCGGCTGCTGACAGCCAAGAAAGGTTCCATCGAAAAAGATGAGGAGCTGGTGGACGTCGAGGTCCTGGATGATGCTGATCCCGACGATCTGCTGAGGGTTATGGATTGGGCGACGGGTCACCTCCTGTATTTTTTCGGGAGCTCGGTGGAAAATTTCCGCCTCCGAGCGAAGGAGTATCAGAGTCTGGTGGACCCTGTGGACCCCTTGACGAATGGTTCCGAGGACTCAGCTTCATCGACGCCATCTGCTGGGCCTGGGGGACAGTCGAAGGAGACCTGAACGAGCTCTTCTGGACCTATTCCTATTGGGAACTGAGCCAGAAGATCAAAATCAAATACGGGGAGACTTCGGCCATCCAGCTGTGTGGTCACTCCAGCTTGGTGGATATCGTCAGCGCCGTGTTCGGAGATGGTAAGAAAAAGGATTCGAAAGAAAACTACGGCAACTCTTTCCAGAGCACCGGAAGCCAAGAGAACGACGTCTCCCACATCAAGAGCATGCTCAAAATGTTCTAGTAGGTCAGCACCCCGATCTGTAGCCCCAGCTGCCGATCGGATCGGATCACTTCGTAGTCTCCGATCAAATCATCCGCCTCTACATTCTCCCCGGAGATAAACCGGGCGCGCTCCGCGGAGTGTTTGATACGCCGGTCGAGTTCTTCCCTGTCAGTTGGTTCGATTGCGACCCAAATATTTCCTTTGTCCTCCGGGACCGCATCTCGGTCTAACCGGGTGATTGGATCAATCGTGGTCGTCCGCCGGGTCCACGGAAGGTAATGTGTGGCTTGGAACAAGCGGAAGCTTTGCCAGAGAACACCCTCACTCTGTTCACTTGGCCCATTGTCTCCGACGATGAACCTCAGGTTTGTCGGGGTCTCAACAACCTGACCCACTTTCAGAGCCGTTGGATAGGTCATCCGGTAGATATGACGAGGAGGAACAAATATGTAGGACGGCACCTGGCTTTGGTCAGTCTCGGTGATGATCCCCGACACGGTCCCCGACCCTCCGGCGATCACCTTGAGTGGGGTTTCGAATCTCTTCCCAACTGTTTTCAAACTAAGCATATCAGAACCCCGGGTTGTTTTCGATGATCCCAATCTCGATGGCCTCAATGAGACCTCCCGAGTTGGGAATAGCAGGAGGGACTTCCACTATACCATCAAACGTGCAGAGAATGACACCCAAGTGGGGGTGAGGAAAGTTGAAGGCTAGCCAGTTCTCGTGGGTTTGGTAGAACTGCTCAAGCCGCCCAGCGTTGTTCGTGGGATCGGTCGTGAGATCGTAGAGGTTGTTCGCCTGGAGATACCAATGGATCCCTTGGAGCGTGATCTTGAACTTGCGCCGAAAGGGGATCGAGGGTTTGGATGTGAACTGCCACCCGTTTAGCCCGATACCCTTTGTGGGTTCAGGAGGAACGGTTTTGGGGACCATTGCATTGGGACAAAAATCGAAGGTGAAAGCCACTCTAGCCTCCCTGTGCTACGTGTTTGATGAGACGCTTGGTGTTGCCATCCTTGAGGATATCCCGGCTGAGGATCGCGATAACATCGTTGGGACCCATTGCCGGCTGTTCCTCTGGAGCTACGACGTAGACGTTCATCTTCTGCTCAGGACCAGAGCTGGCCGGCATTGCGACCGGACCCATATTTCGAAGTGCCCGGGCGCCTTTCTGGTTGACGTCGTTGAGGAACTCCTCACCGACACTGTCGACGGCAGACTTCCGAACCACATATTCTCCTCGAGCCAAGGCCGTGAGGACGCTGTCGCGATTTGGAACACCATGGTTGACCTTGCCGCCTCCAGCATACCCCACGATGGGGCCACCGTTGAAGAAGCCACCAATTTTAGGGGATCCTCCAAACCTGAAATCTCCATGACCACCCGCTGCGGATGCAGAACCTGCCCCGCCTCCTGAGGCACTGGCTGCACCTGTTCCCGCAAGGGACATACTACTGCCGGCGAAGCTCCCCGCCAAATTGAGGAGAGCCCCAAATATTTGCTGGGCGATCAGCTGGGCTGCGAGCTTCTGAACCATACTGAGGATGCTGCGGGCGAAGTTGGCAAAGTTGGCCAGGACTTCCTGCGGCTTGGTGATCATATCCTGGAAGAATGTGGTGAATGCTCCATGTGCTTCGCCAATTGCCGGCATCAGGTTATTATGCAAGTTCTCCGAGAAGGAATTGTTCAAACCGTTGACTGAAGCATAGGCTGTAGCAGCACCCTGGATTGCTTCGCCAAAGGTTTTTGGAGCGAGAGAAGCCGCACCCAGTTTCGCCATCAGACCATCGGTTTCGAGACCCATCTCTTTCATCTTCACCACAATGTCCTCAAGAACCTGACGCAATGCCGCCATTTCCTTTTCGGAGATCTTGCCGGTCTTGTTGCCGAGGACAGTTATCTTATCGGCCAGGTCAGCCGTAGAACTACCAGCCTTCAGAATGGTGTCAAAACCAGCCTCACCTTCCAGTAGACCTGCCTTCTGTTCCAGCATCTTGATGGTTGATTCCACCTTGAGAATAGCATTGGCGTAATCCGACATCAGGATCAAGTTGGACTCAACCTTAGCTCGGTCGTTGTTCTCGGCCTCCAGGCCGATTTTTTTATCCAGATTGATCCGGACAAAATCTGGTATCCTATCCCTGTTGGATTCACTGTCGAGCCCTTGCCGTTGGGCGTCCAACAGGGTTCCTCGACGAGAGATTTCAAAGTTCCGGCGCTCGAACGCCCTGTCGGCTTCGAGGGTGAGACCTTCCAAGGTGGAGATCAGGCCTTCAGTGATTGCTTGGTGGACTTCCTCAACCTTGAGAGCGATCTGCTCCCGGCCTTCACGCATATAGTTCGCGGCGTCGTCGGAGTTCATATCCTTCTTGTCGATCTCCAGTTCAAGGAGAGCCGTCTTGTCAGTAACCCAGTTTTCGAGAGCCGTCTCGATTGCTTCGGCGCCCTCGGTGAACACTTCAACGCTCGCCGGGTCCTTATAATTCTTCAGGGTCGCTTTCAGATCCAGCTCACTGGTCTTGAACGTCGTCTTCGCAACGTCCAGAGCGTTCCGCTCCTGGCGCTTGGCATCCCGACGGGCCGCAGCATCTTTCTTCCGATCGGGTTTGCTCTCAGCCTTGGTTGGTATTGCCCACCCTAGCGCCTCTTGGCGTAAACTTGCGATCTCATCTCGTTTCTCCTGGAGCACAGCTCGAGCCCCTTCGTTCAACTTATCCGAGGCCAGATCTTTATCAAAACCGGCGAGGTTTTTGTCGTAGCCAGAAACCTTCTTGGCCGAAATGCTCTTCCGAGTGGCTAAGTCTGCACCCAGAATCTCAGAACGGCTCAGTTCAGCTTCAGCACCAATTCTTCGAGTATTTTCGACTACTCGCTGTCCCGTTGGTGTCCGTTCAAATTTATTCTTAGTCATTCTATGCTCGACTACCCGAAGTCCACTCTCGGCTTGTCCCCCAGAGGCTAGGTTTGAGGCCAGGTTTTGTAACTCCATCACTTTCTCAGGTCGGCCTTTGAACAGTTTTGACTTGGTGAGGTCAAATACTGCTTGGGAGGGTACGCTACTGCCTAGTGCCAATTTCAAGGCCTTGTCCTGATCCGCCGACAGCCCCTGGTTTTTCAGTCTTCTCGCTGACCCTCTGGCTCCGTTAACAGCCGCATCTTGCTGAGACTGGAGAGCTACAGCACTGTTAACCAACGCCTCACCCATCGTCTTATTTGCAGCAACCCGATATTGGTTTAACGCATCGATCACTCCAAAGATGTCCCGGGTGTTCTGAGCTAGAAACACCGACAGATCCTCAAACTGGTTCGCCAGAGACATCGTCGCAATCCGGGTGGCCTCACTCTCACCTACATAGCTTTTCTGGGTAACGATCAACCGGGTTATCGCCTGATCAATAGTATCTAATTTTTGGGTTTGTTCATGGACTGCGTCCCCAGCTTCATTCACAGCCGTCTCGATATTTTTCTGGGACTGTGTGACATCCCCTGAGTAGGTTATGAAAGAGAATAACTCGATACCCGCTGATTGCACTTCCAGGGATAATCCGGTGAAACTATCACCCGCTTCGTAAGCTGCTCGAGCTTGTTCTTTGAGAGACGTTGACGTTTTGTTGATCGACTTTAACCACTCGACGTAGGCCTTTTGAGCTAAAGGGACCCTCTCGATAAAATCATTGATATGCCGTAGTGACGTAGTCCAGTCATCAGACAGCTCCCCAGAATCCATAGCAATGACATTCTTGAACCGCTGCCATTGGGCGGTTAGACTATTCATAGCTCGTTCCTGGGCCACAATGGCTTGACCCTGCTGGGCCTCGGCAATCAGCAAGTCCTGCATTACGTCCAGGTTGTTTTTCAGTACCAAATAGGATGCCGCTGCTCTAGTCTCTAAACCAGCATATGCTTGGGCTGCGCCAAACCCGGCGTCCTTCATGGTTTGCAAAACATTGGCATACCCTTTAGTTTTGACATCCACATCCTGGAGGGTCAGCCCCAACCGCGAGAGCTCAGTTTTTAGTTTTTCTGTTGGGTCTTTTAGATCGACCAGGAACTGTCTCATACCAGTACCAATGGTGGATCCGCTCTTGATACCAGCGTTGGCCAGAGCACCTGCGGATGCCACCAGTTCTTCCAGGCTAATGTTCTGCTCAAAGGCAGTCGCGCCGACATACTGGATCGCTTTAGCGACTTGTTCTACACCCAACCGTGATCGGTTCAAGGCCGCAACAAGAATATCACCAACCCTGCCGGCTTCAGATGCTTGGAGCTGGAAAGAGCCGATCGCCGCGGTAATCAAATCTACTGACTCTGCCATACTTGACCCAGACGCGGTCGCTAACTGTGACACGGCACCTAATGAGGACTCCAGGTCTTTCACAGAGAAACCCGCCTGTGCCAACGTGGTGGCCGCAGATGTGAGTTCGATTACTGAGAATTTTGAGTTGGTGCCTATCTTCAAAATATTGTCTTGGACCCCCTTCATCTGTTCATCAGTGGCACCAGCGATGGCTTGTAGGTCCGCCAAGGCTTTCTCAAAGTCGAGCAAAAACACAATTCCATTTCGAACTGCGGCAGTAAAAGTGTATACTGCTGCAGCAGCAGCCCCATAAACGCTTGTCCGGGCCGCGGCTGCTAACATGTAGCTGGGGCTCATAATATTTTGAACGGCAGAGGGTTTGTCTGGCTGAGCTACAATCGGGGCGTTGGCTTTAGCTTCAGCCCTCCGAACTCTATCGGCGGCGGATGCCGATTTTGCACGATCGGTTTGCTGCTTCCGCAATTCTGCGGTCGTGGCTCTCTCGTAGCTCAGCTCATCCCGAGCGTCCCGGTTGGCTTGAGCGGACAAACCGTTCAGAGATTTCTGGATCCGTTCCTGACGCTCCATAGACGACGCTATTGCATCTTCGATTGCTTTGTCGTTGAGGGCGCCAAAGCTTCCGGGGATTTGAGCTTTGCGAGTGTTGAGGATCTCACTTCGACTGAGAGGCTTGACCTCCGATTGCTTCTGAACCCGCAGGAGGGCCTCGGCAATACGGACCCGTTCTTTCTCTAGCTGAATACTCCTCAGGATTGCATTCTGTTCAGCATCCGCCGCAGTTTTGCTCCGCCGGCGTAGGTCGTAGAGACGTTCTTCACCCAGCTCCTTCTGGTTGAGAGCGTTAGCATCCGTAATCGTGGTTCGCAGTTGATCCTTGGCGACCTTCAGGCCCAGGTTAGCCTTTCGGGTTTCTTCGGACTTCAACCGGTTGGCCTCGATCCGGGCCGTGTTGGTATCCCGAACGGTTTTCTTGGTCTGCTGTACGGTAGTCAGGATAGCTCTGGAGGTGTTGAGATAGGCAGCTGCAGCGTCCCGTCCAGCAGCCATTTCGGTTCCAAAATTGACACTGTTACCATTCGAGACTTTTGAAACGATCGCGTCCCGAGCCGAGATTGCGCGAGCACGTTCGGGACCCGGGGTAGCTCCTTTCTGCCGCGCCAGATCATCAGACCTCTGGATTGCTCGGTCGAGTTTCTTGATCTCAGATTCCGCCTGGAGGACTGCATCCTTCATCCGGATATACTTCCGGGACAGCGCGTCATCCTTCCCGCCGTTTGCGGCCTGGAGCTTATTGATCGAAGCCAGGCGGGTCTGGATTACCTCGGTGGCGTTGCCAGCGTCTTTCATCGCCCGGGTGAAGCGGACAGCCTTGTCGGTGGCATTGCCCAAACTTTGGGCAGCATTCGCCCCTCCCACACCCTGACCTACGGTGGCCAGCCCCTGCTGGATTGTGGCCAATTGGCTCAAGGAGGTTTTGAGCTTCCGGAGCGTTTTCTCCATTGCAGCATCAAAGTCGGTCGCGCCGGTCTTCGACAGCTTGTTCGCGGCTGCGATTTGGGTCTTGATATCAGAGATGTGTTTTGAGACGTTACCCAGAGCAATGTTTACTGATTGACCATCAGCTTCGAGTTCGACTGGGACTACTGTTTCTGGACCGGACATCGTTGATGTTAAGCCTTCATTAGGGGAACGGAAGCAAGGTTTTTCGAGAGAACCAGGCGATTTTACGCCTTGTTCGGGGTGGTATTCATCCCATCAGCAATTTTCTTGCGGACAGCATGGGGTATCGCCCGGGTGAGCACGAAGCTGAGGAAGGGTTCCAAGGTGGGTCGGTAAGGACCGCTGCCGGCAACTCTTGCACGAACCTCCTTGTTTTTGATCAGCCCTGAGACGTTGCCCTCGAATGAGGTGATCCCTGAAGCCAGCGAGGGTAGGTCCCCCGGGGTGATCTTGGTTAGAGCTCTGACCCGGATCGTACCTATACTGATTTTCTTTTTGCCATCTCGAGGCTGATATCCCAAGGCACGTATCTTGTGTTGGGATCTCAAAGTAGATCGATCATTACGCTGACTTGAGCTGAGATATTTAGGATCATGGTCAGCGTTTCGATCAAGCGTACCATTTCTCGTGACGATCACCTGGATGGGGCCAAAGTTGCTAGCCCAGGCGCCTCCACTTCCCAGGGATTTCCTCAACAAACCTGTGGAATAAAACCATTTGGTGTGTCTATACTGGGTCTTTTTATCTCTGAGATATCTGGTGCTTCGCTTATTCCAGTCCCCGTAGGACCCGAGGTTAAATGATGTTGCACCCTCTTCCTTTGAGTCGATCATTCCGACAGGCCCCGTATAATATCCTGGCCGACCAATCAGCTTTGCCCATTGGGTTGCAGCGTGGTTGATCTCTTTACTCACAGCCAAAGCAACTGACCGGCGAATTCGGGAGGTCAGCTTTTTATAGTTCCTGTTGGAATAAGTGATCGCAACATTGGTGATGATGAGATTAGCTGCTCGGGCTACATCTGTCTCGATCTGTTTGTTATTGCTCTTGCCCGTCTTCTGGTTGAAGCTGAACCTGAAGATAACTCTGGCGTTCTCGGACACTATCTATCACCTGATTGCATGAGCCCCATCGGTCAGATCTATAAGTCGCTTCTCAGGTATGTCTCAGACCTAATCCCTGAATTAGCCACAACCACCAACGATATTGTGACCTATCACGCCTGGGAGAGCCGGGGTGAAGAGGACAAGTTTCCCAAGAACACCTTGGTGGGTGTTGACGGGTTCAATTTTGATGAAAATGATGACCTGTGGGTCGTCCGGTTTTCGATTGGGCTCTCGACGTATCAGGACGTCAACCTGATGAAAGAGATCGAGGCTCTCGACTTCCTATTCGACAAATTCCATGAGGGGGTTCAAATCCCCATTCGAGATGCCGTAACTGGAGATGAGTTCACCGTGATGGTCTCCACCACGTTCGAGGTGGCGCCGATGGTGCAGACCCTGCTGAGGAATTACCGGACGATCAGCGTGGAGCTAAAGCGGACAGCTGCCTAGTAGCAGTTGTATTCAGCACAAGCCTCGGAAACGAACTGGTCGATCTCGGCCTGTTTTCGATCCCGGTCGCGCTGTTGGATTTGTTCAGCTCGTTCTTCATGGGTTATGGTTACAGGTCCAAGATATTTTCCTATTTGGATCATACCCGCTAAAAGGAACATGATTACGATGACTGGAACGAGCCAGGGTGGGGTTGGTTTCTCTGTCATAGACTTCTGCTACGCCAGAAAAACTATCCTGTAAAGCGATCGGGGGAAGTTCCGAGAGTGAATAGAGAGCCGAAGTTGTCGGACAGGACCGACCCGCTAGTCACGGCCAAGCGTCCTGCTTCGATCCTCTGACGTAATCCTCCAGCGATCTGCAGCCAGTCAACGTCCATCCGTTTGAACTTGTCTGTGCCTGAAGATTCCTGTTCAGCGACCCGGAGAGTCATTGTGGGGACGAGCTCTAACGCTGCGGTGGCTTCGATGGCGTCAGCGATCCTAAGGGTCAGGTCGTCGTCTGCAGGGACTATAGCGTCCAGCAAGGTAGCAGTGGTCAGTTCTCGGAACTCATAGTAGCCCTCGGTCAAACCAATTTCTTCGTCAGGGAGGTTGTGCTCAGGGACGCCCAATTTATTCCGGACTCCCTCACAGCTTGCGCCAAAAGGCACCAACCCCAGAACGGTGTAGCTCGAGCGGAATCCTGTTGTGACCCCGCCGACTTCATAACTGATGGTGAGGTGCCGAATGGCTTTCAAAGCTGTGCCGGCTAGGGTGTTGTTGGCTCCTGAAGTGGTCACGACCACGGATACGGCGAGAGCAGGAGGCGTGACGAGGCCAGTAGCGATCACGCTACCGGCTACGTCTGTGAGACTCCAGGAGACATCCCCGTCGGGGAAACCCTCATTGAATGTCACCAGCTTCGAGTAGGGAAGCCCGGAGAACATTCAATTATTCCTTTTTGGCTGAGGCTTTGCCTGAGGAGGGTTTGGTTACAGCCGGCTTTTCTGCCTCTGGGATGACCTGAACAGTGGTCAGCGCAGGGATCGTTTCCGCTTTGGGAGCGTCAACATCAGCGGTTTTCTTGCCTCCGACCAGTTTCAGCTGCTCGTTGCGGAGAGCGTTGGCGACGAAGTCCGTCTTGTTGACTTTCGTGGGACCAAAGGCAGCGATCTCTTGACCGCCAAAGATGTCAACCAGCATGAATGTGCCGGCGGTTTCTACGGTAATTTTTTCCATTGCAGGACTCCTGAGATGATTAGGGGGTCCGAAGACCCCCTATTCACTATTACTGGTCGAGAGAGAGGATGCTGCGAGTGTCACCGAACACCAGGCGGTAGCCCTTGTTCTCAGTCTTCACAAACTTGACCTTCTGGTTCGTGATCGCCCGGGTGGATTCTTCGATGTCCGAACCGTTCTCGACGAGCTCTTCGAGGGTTTCATTCTTGATGAAGCCCACCAGCTGTGCGGCTGGAGCAGTCGAGGAGAGCGCGAAGTTCACATTGAAGTTGAACCGTGGGTTCTGAATTGCAACACCGACGCCGGCTTTCTGCAAGGTTTCGCCCTGGGACAGACCATCGTTGGCGCCCGGAGTTGCGAACATACGCAGCCACTCGAGGTACATATCATAGTTACCAACGATCGTATCCACAGGCGTACCCGCTTTGGCTTGGTTGACCAACCAGCTCAGGAATACGTTCCAGTCGATCCGGCCAGTCTTTGGAACTGGCCGACCATCCACAGGCATTGCAGCTGCGAGTGTCGTTGCAGCAACCACTGGGGCTGCGCCGTTGACGCCGTCACCGTTGATCAGCAGACCCGTGGCGATTGCCGTCTGGCCGATTTCGACTTCCCGCTGCATGCGAGCTGCATAAGGAGTGACGATGTCGAGGCTTGCGCGCCGCTCGAATTCGTAGGTGAACTCCATGCCACCGCCGAACTTGTAGAACTTGACGTTCTTTTCACCGGAGCGGATCGAGCGGATCGGAATGTTGGCACCTTCGGCGATAACACCAGTCTGCTGGTAGTCGTTGTCAGCGTCGTCAACCACCTGAGTGATGACTTCGTTGCCGTCGACAGACCGAGACTGAGCAATCATCGGGGTCACAGACTCGATGTTGTCCTGGCGATACTTCCACTGGAGGATCGCATCGATCACCGGTGGGAAGAAAGCGCGGGTGCCCGGGAACGTCTGGAACGTGTCAGCTGCAGCTTGCAGGAGAACACCTTCCGAGAAGTCATCACGGATCGGGAGACCCATGTATGCCAGAGACGCTTCAAAGCCATTCAGCTTCGAACCCTTGAATGCGGGGCTCTTCTCGACGTCGATTGCCAACTTCAGGTAATCCGGGAGGGATACACCTGCAGTTTTTGCGGCCTGGATCAGATTCTGGCCAGCGGCCAGACTGGTGGACATATTCTTGTCCATGACAGCACCAAGAACGTCTTCGGCAGACCGGCGGTTGTGGGCCAGTTCAATGAGATATGCGGGTTTCATGTCTTGATGCTCCTTAGAAAGATTCGACTACAACTTCGTCGCCGATGACTTCGACAACGAGGTTGGTGATGGGGTCAACGCCAACAACTGCGATGCGGACCAGGCCGGCGCCATCCCCACAAACGGCGTCACCAACGGAGATGCCGTGAGCAGGTGCAGCGGGCAGCTTGGCTTTGAATTTACGGGATACCGTACCCACCAGGATGCCAGAGACTTCGCGGTCTTCGAAGACTTCGAGCCGACCAAAGATGGCTGCGCCATCCGTTGCCAGCTTTACCTTCGAGGCAGCAGTGATGTCCTGCTCAACGGCCTTGCCGACGTCGGCAGCAACAACGGTTGCTTCGAGCAGGTAGGTGAAAGCGAAGTCTTCGATTGGAAAGGTATACGATACGACACCTTCGATATTATAAGCCATTTCTCAGGGTTCCTTACTTGGTGAGATCACGAGTGGAGAATGCGCTGGCGACCAAGCGAGGTGCGTCATTGCTTTCGTTGTTGGTTGCGGGGTTCGAGACCCCACCCACAGGCAGGATGGCTGTGAGATCGGAGGTTTCGGAGCGAATGGCCGCTTCGAGTTCGGCGATGGCCGTTGGCATTTCAGCGAGAGGTTCTTTGCCGGCAGCAACCAGGACTGCGGAGAGCGTGGTCTGCATGAACGTAACAGCAGCGTCATAATCAGCTGCCGGAGCAGCTGCGGCAAGGGCCTGTGCGGCAGCGAGATCGGTAACAGCGGTGTCGCGCTCAGCGGTCAAGCTGGCTACCAGTGCTTCGGCAGTATCCTTTGCGGTGTTCGCAGCGGCCAGCGAGGTCGCGTTGACAACAGCGTCAGCGGTCAAAGTGATCACCGAAGCTTTTGCATTCGTGAGGTCGGTAATGAGTGCGGTGTTGTCAGTCACGTTGGTAACTCCTTGTGATGCCTGAACCAGGAACAGGCTTGTGTCTTCAAATCCTCGTGCGGCCAATCTCATGGTCGCTGCAGGTTGCAACTTAGACTCAGACTTCCCAACAATCTTGGGTAGACTGGCTGCACCTCTCGCAACCAGGCTGACCTCGAGGAATGAATCGAGACCGATCAGGTTGGCGTGAACGCCGTCTTCGCCAATGGTGTGTCCGTTGGCACAGGTCTGAGACCACATGTTTTCAGGGGTGGCGTCGAGACCCATGTAATCCCAGCCACATTCCGAACATTCGAAAGCAGTGGGGAGAAAAGATACTGAGACCTCGTCAAGCGAGCCGGCATTCAGTTTTGCGATGAGGCGCTGTTCTGTCTGGTCGAGATAAAACAACACGCGAAGCTCTAGATCACCCCCTTCCCCGTAAAAGAGGTCAGCGTCAAAAACCCTACCCTTGGGTTCGGCCACCAGCTGGTGGTCGGAGACTAGGGGTAAATGAGCACCACCCCGGATGCTGTCTGCCATCTGTCGGAGCGTGACTGGCATAACAACGGCTTGTTCGTGAAGCGTTCCATCCTTGCCCGGAAGAGGCAGAGTGTTGAGCGCAATCGCTTCAAAGATCGCAAAGCCTTCAGGGTCGATGTCAGCGTTGACACGGTCCTTGATGAGTTTGATGATCTCTGGAGTGATTGAAATCTGCTTCATGAACCAAGCTATGATTCCGGGTTATGGCGATGTCACGGAGTTCCCGGTGAAGCTGGCTCAACCACTAGATTTTTGCTCGCCGCTCTTCGTGCTGTTGGATTTCGCTGAAGGGCTTCCATCCGAAGCCAGGCTCTTACCCAGAGGGTCACTGTTTGCCGTGATGGTCGTCTCATCGACAGCCACCTGAACTGGATTCAGGAAATTGGTTCCCGACAGTTCAGGAGCTCCCGCCGGCTGCGGGCGACCAAATACTTGCATGTGATACTCGGCATCCGTGATCGTTCCGAGCGAGAGTTCCTGCCTGAGGCGAGAGCTCTTCATCGTCAGCTGGGGCTCGAGCTCCATCACAGGGCGCAGCTCAACCGGCTGATATTCTGCTTTGACCTGGCCGTCGAAACCGGCCAACCGCGCTGCGAGCGTCAGAGACTGGGACAATATACTGGCGACAACCTTGTTCAGGGCATCACAGGAGAGAGCAAACAGCCGAGCTTCGGTGGAGGCCACCGCGCCGGCAGTACCTTTTCCGATTACAGCCGGCATGACTTTCAATGCCGCCTGGTTCTGATTGTCGAGCACGTCGATGACCCGCTCGATCTGCATCCCGGCGCCCGGGTTCTTGTCGTTGATGATCGAGGACTTGATGGCGTTGGAGTGGACGAAGACATCCCGGGCCGACATGTTTCCGACGACACCCCGAATTCGGCCAAGCTCGGCTTCCACAAACTCCCGCGATTTGTTCGGGTCATTCTTGAAGGCTGGAGGGACGTTCGCCAGCAGCACTTCTTCCAGCACCTCAATATCCAGGCGGGGGTATCCCACGACCTGCATGATCCGGTATAGCTCGTTGATGATATCCTGGCGGGCGGCGATCGTATTGATCGCGGCGACGAAGGGCGAGAAGGTGTAGATCGACGTTGGGTTCTGGTGAAAGGTCGAGGTGAAGAACGTGGCGATGTTCAGATCGATCGTATCATTCGAGCCAGCAGGTTTTTGGGTCGGTGCGAAGACACCGGACTTGGTTTCGTTCCACTCGAGCGTCGAGGTGTCCACAATGCGGAGCTCCGATGGGACATACGTCTTATCGAGCACCAGCTCGACGCCGATCATGCCGCGGAGCAACGCCATATACCGAAGATTGGCTGACAGCTGGTCCATGGTAGGTTTGTTCGAATAGCCGAGCGAGTAATCACTGGTGCTGGTCAGAGATTGGATGATCCGCTGCCCCAGGTCGATGCCATCGCGGTCCAGCTGACCCTCGGCGTTATAGGCCGAGATCACCAGGTTGGCGGACCCCGAGATTGTCAGATACGAGTGGACTGCTGCGGACACGTCCGGATCGTGGTTGACCAGGTTGTTGAGCAGCGACCGGCTGTCGTTCGCCGTCCGGTCAGTGAAGATGTCGGAGAGATGCTGCCGATACGTCGGCGCAGTGATTATCGGAGTCCGGGGGTTGAAGGTTGGCGTGAACGATGCTCCGCCTTTGATGCCCTTCCCTTTTGGAAGTACGATCTGAGCCAGTTTATCGAAAAGCGCCATAAATTATCCTAACCGTGAGATTTTCTTGGCACCGCTGTTGCTGTGCGTTCCAATATCACTCGATTTTTGTTGCATACTAATGGCAGAGAACCCTGCGCTGGTCGGCTTGATGTCAGAGACATTGTGATAAAAATGTTCACAAATCCGTCGCGCAACAAAGCCCAAGCCCATAGAATGAAAATAGTGGTCATCGCCCGTGTTCTTCCTCCATACTGCCGGAGATTCCGGGTTCTCGTCGCGCACGTTATCCATCAATTGGGCAATGATTGTCTCCTTCTGATTGCCATAACCAGTGAGCACCACCTGATGATTTGTAATCTGACTGTGAATTCGGTCCAAAACGTAGGTTTTGTTGACCGAATAATGGGTAATTTCGCCGAGCTCGTCCTTGACCGGGACCAATGCACCGAGCCCGCGGTATTGAACAGGCATGATCAGATTGGATGTCTGGACCCGGATGGCGTCGACGTCTGGTTCGAAAGGAAATCTATCCGCGCCGCCCTGGACGATGTTGTAGAGCTTCCTCAGTTCTTCGATCCTCCAGCTCAGGGCTCCCATCGGAACGGTCTCGAACAGGAAATAAACGGGGTTGCCCTCGCTGTCATCGAAGCTCAGGTTGAGGTGGCAGACGAATCCGATATCCACACTGAGGAACACGGACTTGTCTGAGGAGATTTCCGGGACGGCTCCCCCCTGCAGGCATTTCTCGATGTCGCCGCGCTGCAGCTGCGCCGAGCTGTCGGAGTAGCTCTCGCCGAGCACGGTGTTCGCAAAGCCCCGCATGTACCCGTCGGTCTGATACTGCGCCAGCTTGCGGAAGACATAGTCCGGTTTCAGCCGGCTCGTAGAGAAAGGACGAACCTGGTATCCGCGGAAGGCTTCTCGGGCAGGGTGCTTGGCGACCCATTCCCGGCGGGAGGGGTCCGAGAGATCAAGCGGCTTGTGACATTTGTCGCAGCAGACTTGAGCCTCGGAAAGTGGCAGGTCGAGGATCGCGGTGCTCGACAAATCCTGGAAGGTCTGGACGTCGAACTCATAGTCAGGGATACGCACGAAGTCCGGGGTGAAGAGCGGAATCTGGTAATGGTTACAGCTGCCGCAGCGCACCACGTACTCGCGCTGGTCCGACTGGGCATAGCCCTTGTCGATCCCGAAGCCGTTGAATGATGGCGTCGAGAACTTCTGGATGATCTGCATGTCCGAGTTCTGAATACGGCTCTGGAAGAGCGAGATGATTTCGGGTGGCGAGAGGTCGAGCTCATCGTGCATCATGAAATCCGAGGAGATCGACGTGGCATCTCCCTCGGTGCAGCCGGTGATATATCCGAAGCTGTCCCTGATCTGGATCTGATCCTTCCGGCGCACCGGTTGGATTGCCGACGGGGGGTTGAAGACATCGTCGGTGTTGACGATCGGCTTGATACGACCGTTGTAGATCTTGGTGAACATCTTCTCGTTCGGGAGCGTGAAGATACCGTTGAGCGCCGTTCCCCGGGTGAGGATGGCCAAGAACTTTCGGATCTGCACTTCGGTCAGGCCCACCTGACTGCATTTCTTCACGTTCATGTCTGGATGCATGTCGTCGGCGATGGCGCGCTGGAATTCGTAGCCCTCGAAGGAGAAAGGCCGCGACTTGAGCGTGGTGTTGGCGATCATCCAATCGCCCATCGACTGAGACGAATTGCCCGTCCCGTATCTCTGCCGGACGGTTTGATAGAGTGCCTCGTACATGCCTGATCTGTTCACTGATCGCGACGGTTCAGCAAGGATAGGGGGTGACTGGTTGAGGGAGAACCCCCCGGGGGTTTCACAAAAAGCGATTCCGTAGTGAGTGATCTGATTCTAGATGAATCTCATGAACGAAACAGATTATCCCACCCTCCGATTGGGCGCGCTCAAGCCCCTGATCACCCTAAAACACGCATTTCAGGAAGATGAGGAAATCCTCAGCACCTCGAAGT
>Ga0075467_10000136_pt1 | contig 52955 bp, 47 predicted proteins | sample DEB08_DNA_9_FD_75067 | JGI IMG/M metagenome (GOLD analysis project Ga0075467, IMG submission 75067) | Aqueous microbial communities from the Delaware River and Bay under freshwater to marine salinity gradient to study organic matter... | ecosystem: Environmental > Aquatic > Marine > Coastal ... | reverse complement strand
GTTCAGTACAGCAGGTCGAGCACCAGCAGGACCGGAATGACGAACATTGCCCAAAGGCAGAAATAACCCGCAATCCGGCCAAAGAAGTTCCATTGAGCGATGGCGGCATCGTGGTCATCCTCACCTTCGGCCGGACGGCCCAACGCTCTATCAATCATCGACATTCTTGGCTCTCCCGTGCAAATTGAATGGGAGACGTAGGCCCGATTTGCCCAGTGTCCAGCCCTTGGGGCGCCTTTTGCTGGCCAAGGCGGAAAACTGCGGTAACATGCACCACCGATCACCTACAGGAGACCCTTTGGAATGCGCTTTATTGCAGCCCTGATCCTTTCCCTTGGACTATCGACACCCTTGGCCGCGCAAGATGCGGAAGAGATGGCGTTTGTTACAGCGATGATGGAATCGATGAACCGCCTGTCGGTAACCTTCAATCGCGAGGTGTGCGGCTACATCTTGAGGCGCGCGGACGGCGGGTACGAAAGCTCAAAGGCCAGTTGGGGGGGGCATGCATCTTGTGCGTCCACGCCGGTGGCCGATGGGCAGGTTGCCATCGCATCATGGCATACCCATGCCGCATATGCCGCCGAGTATGACAACGAGGTGCCATCCATTCAGGACGTGGAGGGCGACATGCGTCAGGGCATCAACGGTTGGGTCAGCACGCCCGGCGGGCGGCTGTGGTTCGTGGACGGACAGACCGGTTTTATTCGTCAGGCTTGCGGCCGCGGATGTCTGCCGGTCGGCCCCAACGCCCAAGACGCCCCCCATGACCCGGTGCCGCCTTCCATGTCATTGGACCAGCTTTACATGCGGTTCGGCAGATCGCGTTAGGCGGCGACCCATTCCCTCGAGTGGGCCCGCGCCCGCGTCAGCAGGAACGGCTGGGCGCAGGTCGGGGGCAACGACAGCTTCCGGGGGCGGCGTGATCCAGGATTTCCATTCCCGCTCTGACCACAAGGAAAACTCATGAGAACAAGACTTTTGCCAGCGATCTGCGCGGCTGCCCTGATCGGGACATCGGCCTGCCTTGCGCAAGAGGCCGAGGAATCCGAATTCGTCATGGCGCTGATGACCACGGTGAACCATCTGTCGATCCGGTTCGGCCGCGAGGCATGTGGCTTTGTCTTGCAGGACGAAGATGGCCGTTTTTCATCAAGCAAGGTCCAATGGGGAACCGTCGATGGCTGTGCACCGTTGTTGGCGGATGACGATCCCGATCCCCTTTCATCTTGGCATACGCATGGATCCTATGCGCCAGAATACGACAACGAGGTGCCTTCGGTCGACGACGTGCTGGGCGATCTGGAAGAGGGTACCACCGGGTGGGTGGGCACCCCCGGCGGACGCCTTTGGTACATCGCGGCGCAAGAAGGTGCATTGTGGGAGACTTGCGGCGTCGGCTGCCTGCCACATGACCCGACAGCGACCGATGCGCTACGCGCGCCGGTGCCGTCATCGATGAGTTTCTATGATCTGTACTATCGTTTCGAGGATGCGGGAAAGAGCTGAACCCTACCATCGCGGCAGGGTTCAGCGCGGACCAGGCAATACCTTATTCCGCCGCCTCCAGATAATCCTCCAGTGGGGGACATGTGCACACGAGGTGCCTGTCGCCATAGACGTTATCCACCCGGTTGACCGGCGGCCAATACTTGTCTACGCGGAAAGCCCCTGCCGGGAAGCAGCCCTGTTCGCGGGTGTAGGCGCGGTTCCAGTCTCCGACCAGATCCTCAACGGTGTGGGGGGCATGGTGTAACGGGCTATCCTCGGCCTTGATCTTGCCGGCTTCCACATCCGCGATCTCGGCCCGGATCGACAGCATGGCGTCACAAAAACGGTCGATCTCGGCCTGAGTTTCGGATTCCGTGGGTTCCACCATCAAGGTGCCCGCAACCGGCCAGCTCATCGTGGGGGCGTGGAAACCGTTGTCCATCAGACGCTTGGCAATATCGTCGACGGTGACCCCGACATCGGCAAATGCGCGGGTATCAAGGATGCATTCATGCGCAACATGCCCGCCCTTCCCCTTGTAGAGAACAGGGAACGCATCTTTCAGCCGGGCCGCAATATAGTTCGCATTCAAGATCGCGACCTTGGTGGCCTGCGTAATGCCCTGCCCGCCCATCAAGTGAATATAGGCATAGCTGATCGGCAAGATTGAGGCGGAGCCAAAGGGCGCGCCAGAAACCGGACCCTCGCCGCCGCCAAGTTCGGGGTGGCCGGGAAGATAGGCCGCCAAATGCGCCTTGACGCCAATCGGCCCCATTCCGGGACCACCGCCGCCATGGGGAATGCAGAACGTCTTGTGCAGGTTCAGGTGGGACACATCGGCCCCGACCTCGCCGGGTTTGGACAGGCCCACCATGGCGTTAAGGTTGGCACCGTCCAGATAGACCTGCCCGCCATATTCGTGGGTGATGTCGCAGACGTCTTGCACGGTGCGTTCAAACACGCCGTGCGTGGAGGGGTAGGTGATCATGCACGCCGCCAGATTATCGCCTGCAGCCGCCGCCTTGGTGCGGAAATCCTCCACGTCGATATCGCCATTTTCCGCCGCCTTGACGACAACCACGTTCATCCCGGCCATCTGGGCGCTGGCGGGGTTGGTGCCATGGGCAGACACGGGAATAAGGCAGATATTGCGATCATGGTCGCCACGCGCCCGGTGATAGGCCGCAATGGTCAAAAGCCCTGCGTATTCGCCTTGCGCACCGGAATTGGGTTGCATCGACATCGCGTCGTATCCGGTGATCTCGCACAATTTGGCCCCAAGGTCTTCCAACATCACGGCATAGCCTTCGGCCTGATCGGCGGGGGCAAAGGGATGCAACGCCCCGAATTCGGGCCATGTGATCGGCATCATCTCGACCGCCGCGTTAAGCTTCATGGTGCAAGAACCAAGTGGAATCATCGCCCGATCAAGGGCAAGGTCGCGGTCGGACAACCGGCGCATATAGCGCATCATCTCGGATTCCGCGCGGTTCATGTGGAAGATCGGATGGGTCAGGAAATCGGACGTGCGCAGCAGCGGGTCGGGGATGCCGGGCAGCGTCTGGGGCCGCGCGAACAGCACACCGAAGGCCCGGCACACGGATTCCAGCTGTGCGGGCGTGGTGGTTTCATCAACCGAGATGCCGATGCGATCCGCACCGACATCGCGCAGGTTGATGCCACGGGCGACGGCCGCAGCCATGATCCGCGATTGCTTGTCGCCGACATGGATGGTGAGCGTGTCAAAATAGCTGGTGTTCTCGGGCGTGAAACCGCCCGACTTCAACGAAGCCGCCAGCCGAACAGTATTCAGGTGTACCCGCTGCGCAATTGCCTTGAGGCCGAGAGGGCCGTGAAACACCGCGTAGAAGCTGGCCATGACTGCCAGCAGGGCCTGTGCCGTGCAGACGTTGGATGTGGCCTTTTCCCGGCGGATATGCTGTTCGCGGGTCTGCAGCGACAGGCGGAATGCCTTGTGACCGTGGCTATCGACCGAAACGCCCACCAAGCGACCGGGCAAAGACCGCTTGTAGGCATCCTTGCATGACATGAAAGCAGCGTGCGGACCGCCATAGCCAAGCGGCACGCCGAACCGCTGGGCAGAGCCGACAGCGATGTCAGCGCCCATCGCGCCCGGTTCCTTGATCAAGGTCAGTGCCAAAAGGTCGGTGCAGACGATACCGATCGCCTTGGTCTCATGCAGGGCCGCTATCAGGTCCGTTGGATCCATCAGGCCGCCATAGGTGCCCGGATATTGAAACACCGCGCCAAAGACGGCCGTCGGGTCAAGCGTCGCAGGATCGCCGACAATCACCTCGATCCCCAATGGCGCCGCGCGCGTCTGCATCACCGCGATGTTCTGCGGATGGCAGTTTTCATCGACGAAGAAGCCTGTCGCCTTGGACTTGCCGACACGCTGCGCCATGACCATCGCCTCGGCGCAGGCTGTTGCCTCGTCAAGGAGAGACGCATTGGCAACATCAAGCCCCGTCAGGTCCGACACCATGGTCTGGAAGTTCAAAAGCGCCTCAAGCCTGCCTTGCGCGATTTCAGGCTGATAGGGGGTATAGGCCGTATACCACGCCGGGTTTTCCAGCACGTTGCGCTGGATCGCGGGCGGGGTGTGGGTGTTGTAATACCCTTGCCCGATCATCGAGGTCATGACCTTGTTCTTGCCTGCCAGTTCACGCATGTGGGCGATCAATTCGGCCTCGGACATGGCGGGCCAGTCAAGCGGCACGGTCTGCCGGATCGAGGTTGGAAGCGTCTGATCGATCAGATCGTCAAGCGAGGCAGCACCGACCTTTTCCAGCATCGCGGTCATCTCGGCGGGTGACGGACCAATGTGGCGGCGGTTGCCGAAATCGGTCGGGTCATAGTCAACGGGCGTCCAGGTCATTCACGGGCCTCCAGAGGCGTAGGCAGTTCCATCAAGGTGGTCATGGCCCGCCGCACGCGCGGCGAGCCATCCGGCGCATCGTGGCCGGGTTTTGCATTACTCGCCGATGAAGTCCTTGTATTCATCCTCGGTCATCATGTCGTCCAGCACGCTCATGTCATCGAGCTTCATCTTGAAGAACCACGCATCACCGGTGGGGTCTTCGTTCACAAGGCTGGGTGTTGCGGTCAGGGCCTCGTTGACCTCGACGATTTCGCCTTCGGTCGGGGCCAGGATATCTGAGGCGGCTTTCACGGACTCGATCACCACGATCTCATCGCCCTTGGCGACCGTCGTATCGACTTCGGGCAGTTCCACAAAGACGACATCGCCCAGTTGGGTTGCGGCGTGTTCTGTAATGCCAACGACGACAAGGTCGCCATCAACGCGGAGCCATTCGTGATCTTCGGTATATTTCATTGCTGTCTGTCCCGTAGTTAGCGTTTGTAATTTGGCCGATAAAAGGGAAGCGCGGCCTGCTTTGCCGGCAGGCGTTTGCCACGAACCTCTGCCATGATGATGGCCTCAGGTGGGGTGGCCGCGTCAATAAGGGCGATTGCGATAGGGTGGCCGACCGTGGGCCCAAAGCCACCGGATGTGACCATGCCGATCGCGGTGCCTTCGGCGCTGAAAAGTTCCACCCCCGCACGCATCGGCGCACGGCCTTCGGGTATCAGCCCCACGCGTTTGCGTGGCGCGCCATCAGCAAGTTGCGCCGCGATCACCGCGGCACCGGGATAGCCACCCGCGCGCACGCCGCCCGGACGGCGGGATTTGGAAATGGCCCACGCCTGACCGGCCTCGATCGGGGAAATCTGGTCGGACAGGTCTTGCCCATAAAGCGGCAGACCCGCCTCCAGTCGCAGGCTGTCGCGCGCGCCAAGGCCGATGGGCGCAACCTCGTCCATCGCCAGAAGGGCGCGGGCAAAGGCATCGGCGGCCATCACGGGCACCGAGATCTCGAAACCATCCTCGCCGGTATAGCCCGACCGGCTAATCCAGAGCGCGTGCCCCTGCCAGTGATGGGTGGCCACATCCATGAAGCGCATGGCGGCGGTCGCTGGGATCAGGCGCGAAAATGCCATTTCCGCCAGCGGCCCCTGCAATGCAAGCAACGCCCGGTCATCGATTTCGGCAACCCCGGACAGGTGCGCCCGCAGATGCGCGAGGTCTTCGGCCTTGCGCGAGGCGTTGACCACGAGAAACAGGTCGGTCGCGCGCCGCGCAATCATCAAGTCGTCGATCAGTCCGCCAGCATCCGTGGTGAAAAAGCCGTAACGCTGACGCCCCGGCGCAAGGCCCAGCACATCGACCGGCACCAGCGATTCCAACGCGGTGTCCTGATCCAGCGGCAGCGTAACCTGCCCCATGTGCGACACATCGAACAGCCCTGCCTTTTCACGACACCAGATGTGTTCGGCCATAACCCCGGCCGGGTATTGCACAGGCATGTTGAAGCCCGCGAATGGCACGAATTTTCCGCCCAGTTCAGCGTGCAGATCATGTAGTGGCAGCTGCGTCAGCTCGGCCATCCGTCCCCCTCTATCCGGGTATGACCCGGCATCGATCCTGCGCCATCTGGCGCGTGCGATGCCCCCTCTGTCCTGTCGCCTGAGATCGTTATCCCTTCGGCGGGCGCGATGGCCACTCTCCAGAGTCTGTTTGCCGATGCAGGTCCGTTTGCCTGAGAGTTTACCGGGGCGGTTGCTCCTTCGGCCCTGGATTTGCACCAGAGTCTCCCTGCGTCAGCGCGGTAACAATACCAGCGAACGGGTTCGCCGCAAGGGGCCTTGCGCATCTGTGCTTCATTCGACATTGGTCAGCCCATGTCGGACCCTTTTTTCTTTGGCTATGGCAGCCTAGTGAACCGTGCCACCCATGATTTCCCGCGCGCGGCACCCGCACGGGTCCGGGGCTGGGCGCGGATGTGGAAGCGCACCAAACTGCGTCAGGTCGCGTTCCTGACAGCGGTGGAAGCACCGGGGGTTGAGATTGACGGCCTGATCGCGGCGGTGCCAAATGCGGATTGGGCGGCGCTGGACCTGCGGGAACACGCGTATCACCGCCTGCCCGTCAAAGAGATCAGCCACGCCTTGGGCGCGCTGCCAGAGATCCAGATCTACAGAACAAAGCCCGAGAACGACACCGATGCCAGCACCGAGCATCCTATCCTTCTGAGCTATCTTGATACGGTCATCCAAGGATACCTGCGAGAGTTCGGAACGGCGGGGGCGCACGCATTCTTCGCCACGACCAGTGGTTGGGATACAAGCGTGCTGGATGACCGCGATGCGCCCGTCTATCCGCGCGCGCAGGTCCTGAGCGCCAGTGAACGCGCATTTGTCGATGAACGACTGGTCGAGATCGGTGTGCGGCGCGTCCAAAGCATCTGACCGCGAGCTTTGGTGCCGGGGCTGCGGCCCACACGCGCGGCCCGCAGCCCCGGATGACCCCTAAAGCGTCGGCTTTTTCTGGAGCAGCGACATGACATCGGCCATTTCGGGGCCGCGTTCCAACCCCGTGACTGCCTTGCGCAGCGGCATGAACAAGGTCTTGCCCTTGCGCCCAGTCGCCTCTTTTACCGCGCCTGTCCACGTGGCCCATGTGTCTACGGTATAGGGTGGGTCCGGCAACATTGCGAAGGCTTGGGCGATGAAGTCACGATCCTCATCATCGACCAGCGGGGTCGCGCCATCACGGAACAGATGCCACCATCCCGCAAGGTCGGCGCGGGTGGTGATGTTGGCGCTGGCAACCTGCCAGAACCCGGCGGCCAGATCATCGGGCACCCCAAGTGCGGCGATATCGTCTGCCACCGCCGAAAGCGGCAAACCATGCAAGTAGCGCGCAGTCAGCGGGAACAGATCGTTTTCGTCGAACTTGGTCGGCGCAGACCCGAAATGGGAAAGGTCGAAGCCATCGGCCAGTTCATCCAGATCGGCGGCCAGTTCCACCGGCTGCGATGAACCGATGCGCGCCATGTGGCACAGCAGCGCCATCGGTTCGACCCCTGCGGCGCGCAGGTCGCGCAACGACAAGGCACCAAGGCGTTTGGACAGCGCCTCGCCGTGCGGGCCGGTCAGAAGCGAATGGTGTGCAAAGGCAGGAACCGCCCCGCCAAGCGCCTGAATAATCTGGATTTGCGTGGCCGTATTGGTCACGTGGTCCGATCCACGCACGACGTGCGTGATGCCCATATCCATGTCATCCACCACCGACGCGAGCGTATACAGGACCTGCCCGTCACCGCGGATCAGCACAGGGTCGGACACGCTGGCGGCATCAAGCGACAGATCACCCAGAATACCGTCGGTCCATTCGATGCGCCGATGATCCAGCAAGAAACGCCAGACACCGTTGCCGCGCTCTGCGCGCAGGGCAGCCTTTTCCGCGTCGCTCAATTTCAACGCAGCCCGATCATAAACGGGCGGCAGCCCCATGTTGAGTTGTTTCTTGCGCTTGAGGTCCAGTTCCACCGGGGTCTCGAACGCCTCGTAGAACCGCCCCTTGGCGCGCAGGTCATCGGCGGCGGCGGCATAGCGATCCATCCGGTCCGATTGACGCTCGGTTCGGTCCCAGGTCAGGCCCAGCCATTCGAGGTCATATTTGATGCCATCGGCGTATTCCTGCTTCGACCGCTCCGGATCGGTATCGTCCAGCCGCAGAATGAAGGTGCCGCCGGATTTCCGTGCGATCAGATGGTTGAACAGTGCCGTCCGCAGGTTGCCGACATGTAGGTAGCCCGTGGGCGAAGGGGCAAAGCGGGTTACGGTCATGATAGCCTCCGGGGGCGTGCGTCAATTGAGGCCGAAGCTCTTTCACAAGGGGCGCGAATTGTCCATATCGGCGGAATGCAGGATTGGTCCGACAGACACGCCCCAGATCTGGCCGCAATCGAAGCGCTGGCCGAGGCCGCGCTGGCGGCTCTTCCAAAGCCGTTCGCAGCCGCCGCAACGGGCGTTGCGCTGCGAGTGGAGGAGTTTGCCCCCGACGACATGCTGGACGCCATGGGCATGGAGGACGGTTACGATCTGACTGGGCTTTATGACGGCATCCCCTTGACCGAGAAATCGGTGATGGACCAGCCGATGGGGCCAGACACGATCTGGCTGTTCCGCAGGCCCATTCTGGACGAATGGGCCGATCGGGGAAATGTCAGCCTTGGGGAATTGGTGGCGCATGTGCTGGTGCATGAATTGGCGCATCATCTGGGTTGGTCCGATGATGACATCGCAAATATCGATCAGTGGTGGGACTGAGGGCGCGGGAAACGCGCCGCAATCGGGGTGGCGACATTGCCCGCGATGTCGGTCCGCGTGCTGCGATCCGCGCGATCACAACATCTTGATCTGGCTGGTCGACCAAGCCGCGCTATTTCGCATCCAAACAACAGGAGAGAGCCCCATGACACGTCTGACCCGTCGCCAAACCCTCGCAGCCTCGGCCGCGCTGCCATTCGCCGCGCTTTCCCCCGCCATTGCGCGCGCAGAAGCCCCCATGATGGGCGCCAGCTTTGCCCAGCATCGCCGTTTTAGCCTTGGTCAGTTCGAGGTCACGACCATTCTGGCCGGCACGACACCGCGCGACGAGCCACAGGGCATATTCGGGATGAACGTTTCGGCCGAAGAGTTCGCCGCCGTCAGCGCGGAGAATTTTCTGTCCACGACGCAGTCCCAGTTCTTTTTCACGCCGACCGTGGTCAACACCGGGTCTGAGCTGGTGTTGTTCGATACCGGCTTGAACGCGGAGGGTATCACCGGGGCGCTTGCCTCGGCGGGGTATTCCCCCGACGAGATCGACGTTGTCGTCCTGACCCATATGCATGGCGACCATATTGGCGGGCTGTCCGATGATATCGGCACGACCTTTGCCAATGCACGTTACGTGACCGGGCGCGTCGAATTCGACCATTGGGCCGGGGCGGAAAACGAAGGGTTCGAGACCAAGGTCCGGCCGCTGGCCGAGCAGATGACGTTCCTTGAGGATGGGCAAGATGTTGCATCAGGCATCACTGCCATGGCGGCGTTCGGCCATTCGCCGGGGCACATGACGTATCGGTTGGACAGCGACGGGGCCGGGCTGGTGATTTTTGCCGACCTTGCAAACCATCCCGTCTGGTCGCTTGCGCGCCCTGATTGGGAAGTCAGGTTCGATGCCGACAAGGCCGCCGCCGCCGCATCACGCCGCGCCGTGCTGGGGATGTTGGCCGCCGAACGGCTGCCTGCCATCGGCTACCATATGCCATTTCCTGCCATCGGATATGTCGACACCCGCGAAGACGGGTTCCGCTGGGTGCCGGAAGGCGGCCAGTTGATGAGCTGAGCCGCTAGCGGAACGCGGGGCCATGGCACCATACGGTCAGGGATCGCCGAACCCCCCGCGTCACCGGCGTAACCCGGTGCAGAACGAAAGCCGGTAACAACACGGCCGCACCTTGGGTGCGGTCGGCATTGATGACATTGGTGCCGGGCATCAGTTCAAGATCACCACCGGAATAATCGGCGGCGTCGCTAAGCTGCACGACGACGGTCAGCTTACGGCGTTCGGCCAGACGTCCATCACCGATATCGGAATGCCATGCGAAATGTCCCTCACGGTCGGCGCCATATTGGGCGACCTGAGGACTTTCGGCAAATTCGGTGACATCGAAATCAAACACATCCCGGTTCGCGACACGCACCAGATCCATGATCTTGTCCATGGCCCATTCGGAGCCCGGAACCTCGTCGAGCCAGACCAGATCGGCGCGACGCAGGTTGTGATCGCGCGCCTGACCGACCAGCCGCGCATCACGAGAGGGGGCGGTGGCAGTCAAGGCAACAATGCGTGCGCAATCGGCAGCCGAGAACGCCGCCGGGACCGAATGAACGGCGATCATTGTCACACCCCTTTGATCGAGAATAGACGAACATGCTTGCAAGCCGCCGCAGGCATGTCTGGTGCGTGGGCGACATCTTCGTCGCTATTTGGCGCTTTGCCGTTACACGCGCTTGCGCGCGTCCAGTCGGGCGAGCAGCCCGTCCGCGCGATCAAGATAGGCCCGCTGCTTGTCGCCCATCTTGTCCCATGTCCGATACATCTGTGCCATCCGGGGGTTCTTGGCAAAGCGCGCGCGGTGCCGATCAAGAAACGCCCAATAGAGCGAGTTGAACGGACACGATTTATCCCCCGTCTTGTCCCCAACCGAATAGGCGCATCCCTTGCAGTAATCCGACATCTTGTGGATATAGTTACCACCCGAGATATACGGTTTCGACCCGACGACACCCCCATCGGCAAACTGACTCATGCCGATGACATTCGGCGCCTCCACCCATTCGAAGGCGTCGGCGTAAACCGCCAGATACCATTCATGCACCTGCGCGGGGTCAACCCCGGCCAGAAGGGCGAAATTCCCGGTGATCATGAGGCGCTGGATGTGGTGGGCATATGCCTCGTCCCGGGTTTGTTCGACGGCGGCCCGAACGCAGGCCATGTCGGTGTCCGCGGACCAGTAGAACGCGGGCAGGTCGCGGGTGTGGTTCAACACATTGCGCCGGGTATAACCGGGACCTTCCCGAAAATAGATGCCCCGCATGTATTCGCGCCAGCCGATGATCTGGCGGATAAACCCCTCGGCCGCGTTGAGGGGGGCATCGCCGCTGCGATAGGCCTCTGCCGCCGCCTCGCAGATCTCGCGCCAGCCAAGCAACCCGACGTTGAGATACATGGAAATGACCGCGTGATAGAGAAACCGGTTCCCTGCCAGCATCGCATCTTGATAGTCGCCGAATTTCGGCAAGGCATTGTGGATGAAATGCGCAAGCGCCTGACGCGCCTGCGTCTGATCTGTGGCGAACCAGAAGGGGTCCAGCGATCCGAAATTATCGCCGAAGCGCGCGGCGACAAGGTCAAGAACCTCTTGCGTTTGCGTATCGGGGGCGAAATGCATGGGACCGCCTGAACCAATGTCTCCCGGCGCGGGCTTCCGGTTGTCGTGGTCGTAGTTCCACTTGCCACCGGCAGGCTTGTCGCCATCCATCAACAGGCCGGTCTTGCGCCGCATCTCACGGTAGAACCATTCCATCCGCAGTTCCTTGCGGTCTGCGGCCCATGATTCAAATTCCGCATGAGAACACAGGAACCGGCTGTCGGGGAATTGGTGGACCGGGATCGGGCAATCCTCCAGCGCCGAAATCAGTCGCCATTCGCCGGGTTCGGTCGCCAGCACCTCCTGCGCGCCGGTTTCATCGGCCCGGCGCAGGAGTTCTCCGACGATGGAACCCGTATTTCCCGGGTCGTCCAGCCGCGTGTAGCGCACCTTCCAGCCCTCTGCTTGCAGGCGGTCCGCAAACTTGCGCATCGCGGCAAACAGGAATGCGATTTTCTTGGGGTGGTGGGGCACATAGGACGCTTCGTCCGCGACCTCGGCCATCACCACAACATCTGTAGCCTTGTCAGCATGATCCAGAGCAGCGACCGTATCGGACAGTTGGTCACCAAGAACAAGGACCAGCCTTACCATTCCACACGCGTCCCGGCCCAATCGAAGAAGCCACCGTTCTGGTCAGGGGTCAGCGCGGCCATGACCGCCAGAAGGTTTCGCGCCGCCTGATCCGGCGTCACCTTATCATGGCCGGGATAGTCCGCCGTGAAATCAGTGGCGACCGTTCCGGGGTGAAGTGCCACCACGATCGTGTGCTTGCGCTTGCGCCCAATTTCGATCGCGGCGCCATGCGTGATCTGGTTCGCCGCCGCCTTGGACGCACGATAGGCATGCCAACCGCCCATCTTGTTGTCCCCGATGGAGCCGACACGCGCGGTCAGCACACCAACGACCGCGCGGCGGTCCCGCGGCACCAGCCGCGCGACATGCCGCAAGATCAGTGCGGGCCCGATGGTGTTGACCGCCAGAACCCTTGCCATGGCTGCCGCATCCACCGCCTCAAGGGACTTCTCTGGGGCGGCGCCGGGTGCGGCCAGAATGCCGGTCGCAACAAGGATGAGGTCGAATGGCCCACTCAGCGCGCCAAGCACGCGGTCCACCGATGCCCCATCCGTCACGTCCAGCCCGTCACGCGACCGCGACAGGCCGGTGACATGCACGCCCTGCGCCTGCAACCGCGACGCGACTGCCGCGCCAATGCCGCCTGAGGCGCCGATGATCAAAGCTGTTTCCATGATCCCGCAGGTAGCAGCCCGCGCGCGTTGGTCAAATATACTGACCCAAAAAAGGGGTTTTCATCTGCGCAACTGTGCGTAAACTGCCGCACATGTCGACGCGCAACCATATCCCGTTTTCCGCTGCCCTCTTGGGTGGTCTGGACCTGCGCGCGCTGCTGCTTCTTAGCCGCCTCTGAGCGTGCCTTTCGGCGCGACCGCTCATAGGGGAACCAGCGCCGACTAGCACACCGCAATTCAGGCTAAGACCAAGGACACCACCATGACATCCGATCACAAACGCATTCCGCCGCAGGTGGATCAAGACAGGGTGTTGATTTTCGACACCACATTGCGCGATGGCGAACAGAGCCCGGGCGCCACCATGAGCCATACCGAAAAGCTGGAGATCGCCGGCCTGCTGGACGAGATGGGCGTCGATATCATCGAAGCCGGATTCCCGATTGCCAGCGAGGGCGATTTCGCCGCCGTGAGCGATATCGCGAAAAACAGCAAGAACAGCGTGATCTGCGGGCTGGCCCGCGCCAATTTCAAGGATATCGATCGGTGCTGGGAGGCGGTCAAACATGCCCGCCAACCCCGCATTCATACCTTCATCGGCACCTCGCCCCTGCACCGGGCGATTCCCAATCTGACGATGGATGAGATGGCCGAAAAGATCCACGAAACGGTGACCCACGCGCGCAACCTGTGCGACAACGTGCAATGGTCGCCCATGGATGCCACGCGGACCGAGTGGGAGTATCTGACCCGCGTGGTGGAGATTGCCATCAAGGCGGGGGCGACCACCATCAACGTCCCCGATACGGTCGGGTATACCGCGCCGCGCGAAAGTTCCGAACTGATCCGCCGTCTGATCGCGGAAGTGCCGGGCGCGGATGAGGTGATTTTCGCCACCCACTGCCACAATGACCTTGGCATGGCGACGGCGAATGCGCTGGCTGCGGTCGAAGGCGGGGCACGTCAGATCGAATGCACGATCAACGGGCTTGGCGAACGTGCCGGAAACACGGCGTTGGAAGAGGTCGTGATGGCCCTGAAGGTGCGCCATGACATCATGCCATACACCTGCCGCGTGGATACCACCAAGCTGATGAACATCAGCCGCCGGGTCGCCATGGTCAGCGGTTTTGCGGTGCAGTTCAACAAGGCGATCGTTGGCAAAAACGCCTTTGCGCATGAGTCTGGCATCCATCAGGACGGCATGCTGAAAAACGCCGAGACGTTCGAGATCATGCGCCCGGAAGATGTGGGGCTGGCAGAAACCAACATCGTCATGGGCAAGCATTCGGGGCGCGCGGCGCTGCGGTCCAAGCTGAAAGATCTGGGGCACGAGTTGGCCGACAACCAGTTGAACGATGTTTTCGTGCGGTTCAAGGCGCTGGCCGACCGCAAGAAAGAGGTGTTTGACGATGACTTGATCGCGCTGGTCACCGATGCGGGCGCCGCAGATGAAAACGACCATCTGGAGGTGAAGTTCCTGCGCGTGATCTGCGGGACCGAGGCACCGCAATCGGCCGATCTGACATTGCGTGTGGGCGACAAGGATTTTCAGGTGACCGCCAAGGGCGATGGCCCGGTGGACGCGTCGTTCAACGCGGTCAAGGCCCTGTTCCCGCATGATGCCCGGTTGCAGTTGTATCAGGTACACGCCGTGACCGAAGGCACCGATGCGCAGGCCACGGTTTCTGTTCGGATGGAAGAGGACGGGCGCATCGCGACCGGACAGTCCGCCGATACCGATACGGTGGTGGCCAGCGTCAAGGCCTATGTCAATGCGCTGAACCGGCTGATCGTGCGCCGTGAAAAGGCGGGCAAGGATGCGCGGGAAGTATCCTACAAGGACGCAGGCTAGGCGTTTGCATATCCCCGGCGCGGTGCGGTCCGTGCCGGGGAAGACGTTTTTCGGGGCGAACACGGCGGTAACGCGCTTATCGGTCGCCCCATCGGGCCTTTACGCGGCTTTGCGCGCACGCCTATAAGCGTGCTGGTTCGGGCGCCCCTGAGTCTCAGTGGCGCCCACTTTAATTTGAAAGACGGGACACGGCTTATGGCCTTCTGGGGTAACTTCTTTTCATCGGATATGGCGATTGACTTGGGCACGGCCAACACGCTGGTTTACGTGCGCGGCAAGGGCATTGTTCTGAACGAACCTTCGGTGGTGGCCTATCAGGTCAAGGATGGTGTCAAGAAGGCGCTGGCCTTTGGCGAGGATGCCAAGCTGATGCTGGGCCGCACGCCCGGCAGCATTCAGGCGATCCGCCCGATGCGCGATGGCGTCATCGCGGATTTCGACGTGGCCGAAGAGATGATCAAGCACTTCATCCGAAAGGTCCACAAGCGCACGACCTTCACCAAGCCCAAGATCATCGTGTGCGTGCCCTATGGTGCAACGCCCGTGGAAAAACGCGCCATTCGCCAGTCGGTGCTGGGTGCAGGCGCCCGCAAGGCGGGCCTGATTGCCGAACCGATCGCGGCCGCGATTGGTGCCGGTATGCCCATCACGGACCCCACCGGCAACATGGTGGTGGATATCGGCGGCGGCACGACCGAGGTGGCGGTTCTGTCACTGGCCGATGTGGTTTATGCCCGTTCGGTCCGCGTCGGCGGTGACCGTATGGATGAAGCGATCATCAGCTATCTTCGCCGCCAACATAACCTGTTGATCGGGGAGTCGACTGCCGAGCGGATCAAGACGACCATCGGTACCGCCCGGATGCCGGATGACGGTCGCGGGGCGACGATGCGCATTCGCGGCCGCGATCTTTTGAACGGCGTTCCCAAGGAAACCGAGATCAGCCAAGCGCAGGTCGCCGAGGCATTGGCAGAACCCGTGCAGCAGATTTGCGAAGCGGTCATGGGCGCGCTGGAGGCGACACCACCCGATCTGGCAGCAGATATCGTTGATCGCGGCGTGATGCTGACCGGCGGTGGCGCGCTTCTGGGCGAACTGGACCTGGCCTTGCGCGAACAGACAGGCCTTGGCATCTCGGTGGCTGATGAAAGCCTGAATTGCGTGGCCTTGGGCACCGGCAAGGCGTTGGAGTATGAAAGTCTTCTCCGCCATGCGATAGATTACGATAGCTGACGACTCTCCCCCGCCGCAGGCACGCGGCGTATCGTGAGGCGATGAATGGCGCGCGACCGCAGCGACGAAAGCTATGCCCGTCCCGTCCGGCGATTGCTGTTGGCGGTGCTGGTGCTGTGTCTGATCGCTCTGGTTCTTGTATGGCGTATCGACAACCCGCGCGTTGAACGGATGCGGGCGGCCATCGTGGACCGCGTGGTGCCCAATATGGAATGGGCAATGGCGCCGGTCGTCGGCGTGACCCGGATGCTGGACGATTTCCAATCCTACACGCGGCTGTACGAACAAAACGAACGCTTGCGTGAAGAACTGCAGCAGATGCGCGCCTGGCGCGAAGCGGCCCTGCAACTGGAGCAGGAAAACGCCCGCCTGCTGGATCTGAACCGGGTGCAGTTGAACCCCGAACTGACGTTTGTCACCGGTATCGTGCTGGCCGATAGCGGCAGTCCATTCCGCCGGTCGGTCCTGATCAATGTCGGCGCGCGGGACGGGATGCTTGACGGCTGGGCCACCATGGATGGGCTGGGCGTGGTCGGCCGCATTTCGGGCGTGGGTGACCGCACCGCCCGCGTCTTGCTGGTCACGGATGCCAACAGCCGGATACCTGTCACGGTGCAGCCCTCGGGGCAGCAGGCCCTGTTGATGGGCGACAATTCCACGGCGCCGGTTCTTGAATTTCTGGAAGACCCGGAAGACATCAGCGCCGGCGACCGGATCGTCACGTCTGGCGACGGCGGGCTGTTCCCGCCCGGACTTCTGATGGGACAGGTGGTATTCACCACCGATGGGCGCATGCGGGCCAGACTGGCCGCCGATCTTAACCGCCTGAGTTTCCTGCGGGTGATGCGCAGCCACCCCGGCACCACGCTGGATGATCCCGGTGGGTTGATCGGCCCGCCGTGGCCGTTGATGCAAATGGACGGAGACAGCCCGCAGGCCGAGACGCTGCCCGATCAACCCGTCGACGACGCGGCGGCGTTGGAGGCAGGCCAATGAGTGCCGCGATGAGCCGTCTTTGGACCTATCGGCTGCTGTTCATTGTGCTGTGCCTGATCGTAATCAGCATAAAGCTATTGCCCTTGAACGTCGGCGAAAGCGGCATTCCCGGCCCCGACATCTTGTTGGCTCTGACGCTGGCTTGGCTGTTGCGGCAACCGGCAGTCGTGCCGATCGGGACGATCGTGTTTATTTTCCTGCTGGCCGATTTCCTGTTTCAACGTCCGCCCGGCCTGTGGACCCTGTTGGTCATCATCACCTCAGAAAGCCTGCGGACCCGCCACCAGACCATGACCGAGTTTCCGTTTCTTTTGGAATGGTCGGCGTTTGCGGGGGCGGTCTTTGCCATGCTGATCCTGAACCGGATGGTCTTGTGGGTGCTGATGGTTGACCAAACCTCGCTTGGGCTAACGCTGACACACGGAATTGTCACCGTGATGGTCTATCCGCTTGTGGTTGTGGTCTCGAAATTCCTGTTCGGGCTTCGTAAGCTGAGTCCCACAGAGCCCGAGGCGATCTGACCCATGAAACGCAGCCCCAAGGATAGCGAAGACAGCGCCCGCCAGATCACCCGGCGCAGTCTGGTGGTGGGCGGGCTTTTCACGGGGACTGGTGCAGTCCTGGCAGCGCGCATGCGATATCTGCAGGTCGAGCGCGCCGATGATTTTCGCCTGCTTGCCGAAGAGAACCGGATCAACATCCGCCTCCTTCCCCCGGCGCGCGGCCTGATCTTTGACCGGCGCGGCGTCTTGTTGGCTGGCAATGAACAGAATTACCGGATCACCCTTGTGCGCGAAGATGCAGGTGACGTCGACGCCGTGCTGGAGGCGCTGACCCGCATCGTCAACCTTGATCTGGGCCGACTGGAACGGGCCCGCGAAGAGATTTATCGTCGCCCGCCATTCGTGCCGGTCACGATCGCGGATCGGTTGAGTTGGGAGGAACTGTCGGCCGTCGCGGTGAACGCCCCCGCCCTGCCGGGCGTGGACCCCGATTTCGGGCTCAGCCGGGTTTACCCGATGGGTGCGGATTTCGCCCATGTCGTGGGCTATGTTGGCACGGTATCGGACTGGTACCTGCAAAACACTGGCGATACCGACCCGGTGCTTCAAATTCCCGATTTCCAAGTCGGGCGCTACAACGTGGAGGCGCGGCTGGAGGCCGATCTGCGCGGGCGCGCGGGAACAAGACGGGTAGAGGTGAATGCCGGCGGCCGCGTCATGCGCGAACTGGATCGCGATGATGCGACGCCCGGTTCGGACGTCCAATTGACGATCGACGCAGGCCTGCAGAATTACGTGGAGGCGCGGCTGGCGGGCGAAAGCGCGGGGGTCGTCGTCATCGACGTGCAAACCGGCGAGATCGTGGCCATGGCCTCGGCTCCGACGTTTGACCCCAATCTGTTCGTCCGTGGTATTTCAAACGCCGAATGGGCCGGTCTGAACGAAGACCCCTATCGCCCGCTGGCCAACAAAAGCGCGCAGGGGCTGTATCCACCGGGATCGACCTACAAAATGATCGTGGCCTTGGCCGCATTGGAAGGCGGGCACATCGGGGCCGACGAAACCGTGACTTGCGGCGGCTATACCGAGTTGGGCAACCGCCGCTTTCACTGCTGGCGGCGCGGCGGCCATGGCCGGATGAACCTGATCGACAGCCTCGCGCAATCGTGCGACGTCTATTATTACGAACTTGCCCAGCGCGTCGGAATCGAGGCGATCTCGGCCATGGCTGTGCGGCTGGGGTGCGGCACCCGGCATGATTTGCCGTTGTCCGGTATCACCACGGGTCTTGCCCCGACCATGGCATGGAAACGAGAGAACCGCGGCGAGGACTGGTTGGTTGGCGACACGCTGAACGCTGCGATCGGGCAGGGTTTCGTGCTGACGTCCCCGCTGCAACTGGCTGTCATGACCGCGCGTCTGGCCACCGGGCGCGACATCCAGCCCTCGTTGGTGAAATCGATAAACGGCGTGGATCAGGTGCCCGATACTGCCCCTGACCTCGGGTTCGATCCCGCCCATCTGGCCTTGATTCATCGCGGCATGTACGAAGTCAGCAATGACCGCCGCGGCACCGCATATGGCAGCAGGGTCGACGACGACGCCTTTGCCATCGCGGGCAAGACCGGGACCAGCCAAGTGCGCAACATCACTGCCGCGGAACGGGCCGCGGGCGTGATCAGCAATGCGGATTTGCCATGGGAACGGCGCGACCACGCACTTTTCGTGGGCTTTGCCCCCTATGACAACCCGCGCTATGCGGTGTCGGTTCTGGTGGAACACGGCGGTGGCGGATCCGCCGCGGCGGCCCCGATCGGGCGCGATGTGTTGCTGCGGGCGCAGGTAGGCGATGTGCCCCCGCTTGACCTCTACCCGGTCAGCCAGCGGCGGGAAATCGAACAGATGCATAACAACATGCCGCTGCTGCCACAGCCGCCCGTCCCCACGGGCCGCAACGTCCCAAGCAGCCGCGCATGAGCTTTCTTGAATACAACGTCAAGTTCACGCCCACGGGCTGGCGCAAGATCCTGTATTTGAACTGGGCGCTGATCTTGCTGATCACCGCGGTCGCAAGCATCGGGTTCTTGATGCTCTATTCCGTCGCCGGCGGTGCGATGCGTCCATGGGCAGAACCGCAGATGGAGCGCTTTGCCCTGGGCTTCGTGGCCATGTTGGTAGTGGCGATGGTGCCGATCTGGTTCTGGCGCAACATGTCTGCGCTTGCCTTCGGGATATCGGTGATCTTGCTGCTGTATGTCGAATTTTTCGGCACTGTCGGCATGGGCGCGCAACGCTGGATCAATCTTGGGTTCATGCGGCTGCAACCGTCCGAGTTGACCAAGATTACTCTCGTGATGATCCTTGCAGCCTATTACGACTGGCTGGATTTGTCCAAGAAATCGCGGCCACTCTTTGTTCTTATTCCGCTCGTCATCATTCTGGTCCCGGTCTATCTGACCCTGCGCCAACCTGACCTTGGAACAGCCTTGTTGCTTCTGATGGGCGGCGGCGGGGTCATGTTCATAGCAGGTGTTCACTGGGCCTATTTCGTAACGGTCATCGGGGGCGCGGTAGGGGCGGTGGCGGCCGTCTTTGCCTCGCGCGGAACGCCATGGCAGTTGCTGCAGAACTATCAATACCGTCGCATTGATACGTTTCTGGACCCCACGACGGATCCCCTTGGCGCGGGCTATCACATCACCCAAAGCCAGATCGCCCTTGGATCGGGTGGCTGGACCGGGCGTGGTTTCATGCAAGGCACCCAGAGCCGCCTGAACTTTCTGCCCGAAAAGCATACCGATTTCATCTTCACCACCCTTGCGGAAGAATTTGGCTTTATCGGCGCGGCCTCTTTGTTGGTGCTTTATCTGCTGATCTTGGCTTTCTGTCTGGTCACGGCGTTTCAGGCCAAGGATCGGTTTGCCTCACTGATGACCGTTGGCATCGCCGTTGCCTTCTTCCTGTATTTTTCGATCAACATGGCGATGGTGATGGGACTGGCCCCCGTGGTCGGTGTGCCCCTGCCTCTGGTCAGCTATGGCGGCTCAGCGATGCTGGTGTTGATGGTCGCCTTCGGGCTGGTGCAATCGGCACATATTCATCGCCCTCGCTAGACCCTGCCGCGTTGCGCTGTTAGCGCTTGGGCCAAGCCGATCAAGGAGACAGCCATGCACCCCGTAATCCTCTTTGCCGCCCGCCCTGAACGGTGGACGCAGTACCAAGCCCCCTTGCGTGCGGCCCTGACCAAGGCGGGGCTAGGCAATGCCACCCTGACGACCGATGCGGCACCTGAAACGGTCGACTATATCGTGTACGCCCCGAATGGCCCGGTGACCGATTTCACCCCCTTCACACGTGCCAAGGCAGTTCTGAACCTGTGGGCGGGGGTCGAGGATGTGGTCGGCAACACGACCCTCAAGGTGCCACTGGCCCGCATGGTCGACTACGGCCTGACCGAAGGCATGGTTGAATGGGTCGTTGGCCACACCTTGCGGCACCATCTGGGTATCGACGCCCATATTCACGGTCAGGATGGCATCTGGCGCGCGGGCATCGTGCCGCCTTTGGCCCGCAATCGCGGCGTGGCCGTGCTGGGCTTGGGCGAACTGGGCCGGGCCTGCGCAACCGTACTGGCGGCACTGAACTTCCGCACGCATGGCTGGGCACGCAGCCCCAAGGATATCACCGGGGTGACGACACATCACGGAGCTGACGGCCTGCAAGAAGCCCTGCGCGCGGCCGAAATCGTGATCTTGTTACTGCCCAATACACCCGCAACGGAAGACACGCTGAACACCAGAACCCTGGCGCTCTTGCCCAAGGGAGCCGTTGTCATCAATCCAGGGCGTGGTCCGCTGATTAACGACGACGCCCTTCTGGCGGCGTTGGACTCTGGCCACATCGCACATGCCACGCTGGATGTCTTCCGCACTGAACCGCTTCCCGCCGAACACCCGTTCTGGGCGCATCCAAACGTCACGGTCACTCCTCATATCGCATCCGAGACCCGCCCCACCTCTGCCGCCGAGGTGATCGTGGAAAATATCCGCCGGGGCGAAACCGGCGAACCGTTTCTTCATCTCGTGGATCGCGAACTGGGATACTGAACCGGGACGCGCCCGCTTCATCTTGGCAGAAAACCTCCCGCCGGAGGCTCCCGCAGCCGACAAAGCGCGGGCGCGATCCAAGGGGAAATCCACCAGCGCCGCCTGTCCATGGCAATGCGTGCGACGGAGCGGCCGCCAATTGCGGCCCGACGCCGCGCGCGCGCCCGCCACTCAACGCAGGCGCGGGGGGCGGTCCGGGTCCATACCCGGGGCAAGGCCGGGCGTGGCCTCGGCCTTTGGCGCTTCGGGCAGATCAAACCGCAGTCCGACCCGGGCCAATCGCGCGCAGATCGGGTCGGCGGGTCGAAAGAACCCGACATCAAGGCTCCCGGCCTCCACTCCCGAAAAAGTCAGCGCCTCACCCACGGCACGTGCCAGCGAAGGCTCGGCCCCCGGGATCGCATCAACAAAGCCCAGCAGATGCGACCGCCTGCCACCGCCATAGGTCACACCCACCAGATAGGCCATCCGCGCCACCCCCTCGGCAAGTGCCAGCCGACCGTCAAGCGCACCGATCAACGCGTCGGGCAGGCCGGTGGGCGACAGCACCTCTTCGGGGCGTTCTTCCACCTCGTCGGGGACATGCGCCAGTGTTTCGGCCAGCCAATCAACGGATGCGGCTTCGATCACGATGGCCGACGGCGCAACCTCGAGGTTGACGCCCATGCCCAGCCCCTGCCCCGCCAGCAATCCGGCCAAAGCCCGGCCAGACAGCGCCGCGTAAGGGGCTTGGCCTTCGACAAAGGCGGTCAGGCGTTCTTCGAGGTCGAAGACCAGCACGATCTGGCTTTCGTCCACCGGAAAGACGCGCGGGCGGATCTTGTCACCCTCCGCCTCCTCTTCCAGCAGCAAGAACAGTTCGGCCGCGGCCAAGCGATCGTAGAACCGCATGCGCAGGGCGGCATCATCGGGCGCCGCCTCCATTGCGGCGTGTGCCGTGTCCAATGGTGTCATTCAAGAACCTCCTTCAACCTGATCCGCAGTGCAGGCAATAGTTCATCCGCAAACCAGGGGTGGCGTTTCAACCATGCGGTATTGCGCCATGACGGATGCGGCAAGGGAAAGACCGAGGGCGCATGGTCGCGCCATGCCGCAACCGTATCGGTTACGCCACGCTTGCGGTCCAGATGCCACGCATGTGCATGTCCGCCGATCAGCAAGGTCACCGCGATCTCCGGCAACGTCCCCAAGACCGCAGCGCGCCATGTCTGCGCGCAGATGCGAGGCGGCGGCAGGTCGCTGCCCTTGGCATCATAGCCGGGAAAGCAAAAGCCCATCGGCACGATCGCGACCTGGTCCCGATCATAAAACGTGGCCTCGTCCACGCCCATCCAGTCGCGCAGACGTTTGCCCGACTGGTCCCAGAACGGCGTATTCACCTGATGCACACGCAGACCGGGCGCCTGACCGGCAATCAGAACCCGCGCGCCGGGCCGAAACCAGATCACCGGGTTCGGCCGATGCGCCGTGGCCGTCGCGGCGAACCTGTCGGCGCAAAGCCTGCAGGCCGACAGTTCAGTTGTCAGGGCATCGAAACTCATGACCGCTCAGGTAATCCCGAAAGGATGGAAAGCAAAGCTGGACAGCCAGAAAAGATTTCTATATTTCTAGAATCATGAAATCATTTGCGATGGCCCCGCCCGATGTCGTTGTTGCCGCCACGGCCTTTGCCGCCCTTGGCTCGGAACAACGTCTGACTATTCTACGCCGGTTGGTGCGCGCGGGCCCCGATGGCTTGGCCATGGGTGCATTGGGGGCTGATGTCGGCGTGACCGGCTCGGTCCTGACCCATCATCTGAAGCAACTGGTCAGCGCCGGTCTGGTGACACAACGACGCGCCGGGCGACGCATTTTTTGCACGGTCGCCTTTGACGCGGTCAAGGCGCTGTCCGGTTTCCTGATTTCCGAATGCTGCGCCGATGCGGGCGGGCACGAACACCAAGTCGGAGACACCCATGGCTGACCAATCCGTCTTCCCAAACCCTTTGCCCCAGCTTTGGGGACGGATCGACAAGGTCGCGCTGACAGGCGTCTTGATCCTGTTGGTTCTGGCCGCCTTCGACAGCACCGCCGTGGTGCCGACGATCGCGGAAACATTGGAACATTTCTGGAGCACACTGCCCTTTATCGTCTTCGCGGTCCTTGCCATCGGCTACATGAAAGCCACCGGATCCGAGCGACTGCTCGACGGTGCATTCCAAGGCCGCGAGACGCGGATGATCCTGATGGGTGCGCTGGTGGGGGGTCTGTCACCGTTCTGCTCGTGCCAGGTCATCCCGTTCGTGGCTGCCTTGCTGGCGGCGGGGGCACCGCTGAGTGCTGTCATGGCCTTCTGGCTGGCCTCACCGCTGATGGACCCGGCAATGTTCTCGATCACGGCGGGCGGCTTGGGTTTCGATTTCGCCGTGGCCAAGACGCTGGCGGCCGTGGGCCTTGGGGTCATGGGCGGGCTGACGGTAAAGCTGCTGGCCGCAAGCCCCGTCTTCGCCGATCCATTGCGTGCGCAGCCCGCCAAAAGCGGGTGTTGCAGCGGCCGGAAGCTGACGCTCAATTGGCGATTCTGGCAAGATGGGGACCGGCGCGAGGCTTTCGCGCGCAGTTCCTGGGACAATTTCATCTTCCTCGGCAAATGGCTGCTGTTTGCCTATCTGCTGCAATCGCTCCTGATCACCTACGTCCCGGCGGCGTTGATCGCGGGTGTCGTTGGCGGCGAGGGCGTGGGGCCGATCATCATCGGTGCCTTGGTCGGCGCGCCTGCCTACCTGAACGGATACGCCGCCGTGCCTTTGATCGCAGGCCTGTTGGAGCAGGGCATGAGCCCCGGCGCCGCCATGTCCTTCGTCATCGCGGGCGGGGTCAGTTGCATTCCTGCCGCTGTCGCTGTCTGGGCCTTGGTCAAGCCGCGCGTGTTTGCAGCCTATCTTGGCTTCGCCATCGTCGGTGCCATTCTGGCGGGCATGGCGTGGGGAATGGTCGCCTAACCCATTGCCGCCAGTACCCCCTTGCGATATTCCGACGCCAAATACACGCGGAGGGACGGCATGTATCGCGTCTGGAATTTTGTCACCAACTATTCGCTTTTCCTGATCGGTGGCGCCATCGTTGCCCTGATCTGGGCCAACGTGAGCGCCGACAGTTACCACCATTTTGTGGAATTCGTGTTGATCGATGACTTCTTCATCGGCCATCTCCACGTGGATGAGTTGGGGCACGCGCACCGAACCTTGACGCTGCATTATTTGGTCAACGACGTTCTGATGGCCCTGTTCTTCGCCATTGCTGCCAAGGAAGTCTGGGAGGCCGTGATCCTGAAGAACGGATCTCTGCGTGGGAAAAAGGCCGCCACACCCTTGTTCGCCACACTGGGCGGGATGTTGGGGCCGATTGCCGTCTATCTGGGTCTGGCGATGATTCTGGGGTCCGAAACCTATTCCGCCGTCGCCAATGGCTGGGCCATTCCGACGGCAACCGACATCGCGTTTTCCTACTTGGTAGGGCGCATGGTGTTTGGCGCTGGCCACCCGGCCGTGCGGTTCCTGCTGCTGTTGGCCATCGCGGATGACGCGGCGGGCCTGTTGATCCTTGCCATCTTCTATCCGTCCGCCGACCTCGCGCCCGAATGGCTTTTTCTGTCGCTCGGCGCTGCGGTTGGTGTCTTTGTCCTGTTCAACTGGCTGCCCAGGGTCCGCGACCGGGGAAATCAGTTGCGCCCGAACTCAACGTTCGTCCGCAAGATGTTCAGCTTCTGGCCATACCTGATTGCAGGGTGCCTGAGCTGGTACGGGTTTCAGGAAAGCGGCCTTCACCCCGCGCTGGGGCTGCTGCCGATCGTGCCGACAATTCCCCATGCAGACCGCGCCTTTGGCCTGTTCGCCGAGGCGGAAGAGCATCTGCACGACCTGCTCAATCAGATCGAGCACGCATTGAAATACCCGGTCGAGATCATCCTTGGTCTGTTCGGCCTGTTGAACGCAGGTGTCGAGTTCGGCTCCATCGGATCGGCCACATGGCTGGTGCTGGCAGGTCTGCTACTGGGCAAGCCTCTTGGCATCTTCCTGTTCGGCTGGTTTGCGGCGCGGCCGCTTGGTCTGGGGCTTCCGGGTGGCATGCGTCTGGTGGATCTGGTGGTCATCGGTTGTGTGGCGGCGATCGGTTTCACGGTGTCGCTGTTCGTCGCTTCGGTCGCGTTTGATGCGGGCCCTGTTCAGGATGCCGCCAAGATGGGCGCGCTGTTCAGCTTTGGCGCTGCAGCGATTGCGATCGTGGCGGGGAAGTTGCTGCGGGTTGAAAAGCAGGACATCTGATCTGGTCCAAACCGCGTGGAAAATTCGCCTCGCGTGATCACATCAGGGTTGGATTGGCATTAACCCTCTAGGAACGCCGGGCATCCGGGGACATAATGCTGCCTAATTGAGAGGCTATCGCACGGTCCATATGGTAACCCGGCAAAAGATCGGGCTGCAGATGGGGTGGCGGCAGACTGGGTAGCAGGACAGGCGATGCTTGAATTCATCGACGTCTCTAAAAGTTTTTGGACGGGCACGCAGCGCAAGGTTATTCTTGATCGCGCATCGTTCCGCGTGGATCTGGGGTATTCCTTGGGCATTCTGGCGCCAAACGGCACCGGCAAGTCGACTCTTATCAACATGATGGCTGGCCTCGAACAACCCGATGAGGGAGAAATTTACCGGGGCTGTCGCATATCATTCCCCTTGGGATTCATGGGCGGTGTCATCAGCAAGCTGAGCGCGACCGAGAACTCACGCTATATTGCGCAACTGTACGGCCTTGATCCCGACTACGTAGAAGCGTTCTGCCGTTGGACCTGCATGCTGGAGGAATACTTTGACCGCCCGATCGGCACGTACAGTTCCGGTATGAAAGCGCGCTTCAACTTCGCGCTTTTGCTGGCGCTGGACTTTGACATCTACCTAATCGACGAGGGCATGCCAGCCAGCACCGACGCAGAATTCAATCGCCGCGCCGGCGGCATTCTGGCGGAGCGCCTGAAAAAAGCGACCGTGATCATCGTATCACATCAGGCAGAGACGCTGGAGAGATTCGCGCGAAAGGCCGCCGTTTTGCGGGACGGAACCTTGCATTCATTCGACACTCTGGAAGAGGCAAAGCAGCTTTATGACTACCAAACCCAGAGTTAGGAAATTTCGCATCCGGCGTGGCGATGGAATCGCCCCCACAGGTGAAACGCGTGCGGCAGCAGCGGCGGTGCAACCCGATGAGGCGGTGCCCACCATGCTGACAACGCCGACCGAGGATGGCTTCGGCGATACCGCGGCGTTTCCCGGATCGGCTGCGCATGACAGGCAGCAGGCCGAGGCTGCGGGCCAGCCCATCCAGCACATGACCGTCGAGGCCGAACTGGCTGCCATCCGGCAAGAGGGCCTGACCGGGCGGCAATTGCGCATGGCACGCCGCACGGCACAGAAGAACGGCCTGAACCCAAGCAGCGATTTCGATGCGGTGCGCATCTTGCGCCAACGCGGGATTGACCCGTTTGCCCGCACAAACATGCTGGAGCTTGTGATCAACGACAGCGGCAGGGGGGCGGGCGGGCGCGCGCAGGTCAGTGACCACACACCCAACCTGCCGGCGAAGGCTTCGGGCGTGATGCCCACCCCGATGGATGATGCGCCACCGATCAAAGGGCGCAGGTTCGACGCAGAAACCCGCGCCAGCGAGATCATGAATGTGCAACGCGACGTGGCGCGGCGGCGTCGCAAACGTCTGGTTTTGCTGGCCGCGCGGCTGATGTTCTTTGTGATGCTGCCGACGATGATCGTGGGCTATTACTATTACCATGTTGCGACCCCGCTTTACGCGACCCATACCGAGTTCCTGATACAAAAAGCCGATACCGGAGCCTCTTCGGGCGGCGGTGGCGGTCTGGGCGGCCTGTTGGGCGGCTCCAGCTTTGCAACGGTGCAGGAAAGCATCACGGTACAAAGCTATCTGGAAAGCCGCGAGGCGATGTTGCGGCTGGACGAAGAACTTGGGTTCCGTGCCCATTTTTCATCCGACCGGATGGACCCGCTGGCCCGGTTGGATGCCAATGCCACCGACGAAGCGATGTATGACACATACCGCCGCCATCTGGTGATCGGTTACGATCCCACCGAGGGGTTGGTCCGCCTTGAGGTCATCGCGGCAGACCCCCAGACAAGCCAGCAATTTTCCGAGGCGTTGATCCGATACGCGGAAGAACGGGTCGACCAGATGAGCGACCGCCTACGCGTCGACCAGATGGCAGGCGCGATGGAAAGTTTCGATGAATCGCAAGTGGAACTGACCGCGGCGCAAGAACGCGTTTTGCTGTTGCAGGAACAGCGCGGGGTCTTGTCCGCCGAAGCCGAAGTCAGCAGCGTTTTCAGCCAGATCTCCAGCTATGAACAACAAGCGCAGGAAGAACGATTGCGCCTGGCCGAGTTGATGACCAACACGCGCCCCAACGAGACGCGTGTCGAAGTGGCCGAACGCAATATCGCGCGGCTGGATGCCTTGGTCGGCGAACTGCGTGCAGAGTTGACCGATACGGCAACGGGTTCAGTGTCGTTGGCACGCATCCAGTCCGAGTTGATCGTGGCGCAGGCCGATCTGGAAACCCGTCAGTTGATGCTGGCGCAGGCCCTTCAATCGATGGAGTCTGCGCGTGTCGAGGCGAACCGTCAATCGCTCTACCTGTCGATCGGCGTTTTCCCGATTGCCCCCGACGCGGCGGCATATCCCCGCGCTTTTGAAAATACCTTGCTTGCGTTCCTGATCTTTTGCGGGGTTTACCTGTTGGTATCGATGACCGCATCCATATTGAGAGAGCAGGTCTCATCATAACCGGCCGGAAGGTTCCCGATGAAAGACGTACAGATCGGCAAGATCACAACCGGCAATGACCGGCCTCTGACCGTCATTGCCGGACCTTGCCAGTTGGAAAGCGCTGATCATGCGCTGATGATCGCCACAGAGATGGCACGGGTGTGCGCCGCGCACGGCGCGCAATTTGTGTTCAAGGGCAGTTATGACAAGGCAAACCGCACAAGCCTTTCTGGGCGGCGGGGTCTTGGGTTGGACGAAGGCCTAGCCGTTCTGGCCGCTGTGCGGGATCAGGTCGGCTGCCCCGTTCTGACGGATGTGCACAGTGCCGAGCAATGCGCGCCTGTGGCCCAATCCGTCGACATCCTGCAAATTCCCGCGTTCCTGTGCCGCCAGACGGACCTGTTGCTGGCCGCAGGCGAAACAGGGGCCGCGATCAATGTCAAAAAGGGTCAGTTTCTTGCCCCTTGGGACATGGTGAACGTCGTGGCCAAGCTGGAAAGCACCGGCAATACGCGGATCTTGCTAACCGAACGCGGCGTCAGCTTTGGCTACAATACGCTGGTGACCGACATGCGCGCCCTGCCCGAAATGATGAAAACCGGCTATCCGGTCGTGATGGATGCCACCCACTCGGTGCAGCAACCCGGCGGTCAGGGTGGTAGCAGTGGCGGCCAGCGAGAGTTCGCGCCCGTGATGGCCCGCGCGGCGGTGTCGCTTGGGATCGCGGCGGTGTTCATTGAAACACACGAAGCGCCAGATACCGCACCGTCGGATGGCCCCAACATGATTCCGCTGACGCAGATGGACAGTCTGGTGGCGAGCTTGATGGCCTTTGACCAGCTTGCCAAAAGCAACCCCATCCGCCTTTGACCTCAGATAGCCCGGGATCTTCAACATGACCAAACCATTGCGCACCGTCACCCAGAATACCTGGGCCTTTCTGCGCGACCCGATGATCATGCCAACCGGTTTCCGCGAATACGATGCGCGCTGGCGTTTCCCCGATGAAATCAACCTGCCCGGCATCACGGCACTTGGTATGGGGCTGGGCACCCAGATGCATGAGGCGGGGATCGATCCCGTCATCGCGGTTGCCAATGACTATCGAGATTATTCCCTTTCGGTAAAGAACGCCCTGATCCTTGGTCTCATACAGGCGGGCATCCACGTGAAGGATATCGGCCCCGCTCTGTCGCCGATGGCCTACTTTTCCCAATTCTATCTGGATGCGCCCGCCGTCGCGATGGTCACGGCCAGCCATAATCCCAACGGCTGGACCGGCGTGAAGATGGGTTTCGAGCGCCCATTGACGCATGGCCCCGACGAAATGAACCGCCTGCGCGATATCGTGCTGGAGGGGGAAACCGTGGCACGACCAGGGGGGCGCTACGAATTCGTCGATGGCGTCCGCGAGGCGTATCTGGACGATCTGGTGGGCGACTTCAAAATGACGCGCAAATTGCGTGTCGTCTGCGCCACCGGCAACGGCACCGCGTCCGCATTCGCGCCCGAATTGTTTGAACGTCTGGGGGTCGAGGTTGTGCCATCTCACAACGAACTCGATTACACGTTCCCGCACTACAACCCCAACCCCGAAGCCATGGAAATGCTCCATGACATGGCCGCAACCGTGACGGAAAGCGGTGCGGATTTCGCGCTTGGTTTTGACGGTGACGGGGATCGGTGTGGCGTCGTGGACAACGATGGAGAAGAGATCTTTGCCGACAAGGTCGGCGTGATCATGGCCCGCGATCTGGCCAAACTCTATCCAAATTCGACCTTTGTCGCCGATGTAAAATCAACCGGATTGTTTGCCAGCGATCCAGAGTTGAAGAAATACGGCGCCAAGGCCGACTACTGGAAAACGGGCCATTCCTACATGAAACGGCGCGTCCACGAATTGGGCGCCTTGGCGGGTTTTGAAAAATCGGGTCACTACTTCTTGGCCGAACCCATTGGCCGTGGCTACGACTGCGGCATGCGGGTCGCTGTGGAAATCTGCAAGCTGATGGACCGCAACCCAGACAAATCCATGGCCGACCTGCGCCGCGCCTTGCCCGTCACCTATGCCACGCCAACCATGTCGCCCTACTGCGCCGACACCGAGAAATATGGCGTTCTGGAGCGTCTGGTGAAAAAGATTCAGGTGCGCCACAGCGAGGGCGGAAGCCTTGGGGGCGTGAAAATCGTCGATGTCATCACGGTAAACGGTGCCCGCGTGATGCTGGAGAATGGGGCGTGGGGCCTTGTGCGTGCCTCCTCCAACACACCGAACCTTGTGGTCGTGTGCGAAAGTCCGGCCAGCGAGGCCGAGATGCGCGCGATTTTTGCCGATCTGGATGACATTATCCGCACCGAACCCAGCGTCGGCGATTACGATCAGACAATCTAGCGGCTTTTCTGCCAGAAGGCGGGCAGCTACACCAAGGTATCAACCCCAGACGCCGGTGAATTCATGCGCTTGTTCCTGATCCTGATGTTGTCGATCTTGCCGCTGTCATCCCTCGCGCAAGACGCTGCGACCCAGCCCGAGGGAACCATCGCCGTGCAAAGCGATGGCCAGCAGGATGCGGCAATCGCCAACCGGATCAGGGAAATCATCGGACAACTTGGCCGCTACGAGGACGTATCCGTAATCGTGGCCGATGGCATTGTCACGTTGCGCGGGACAACCCTTGATACCGCCCAGATCGAGGCGCTGAACGCACTGGTCGCGCGGGTGGAAGGCGTCGTCGCCATCGAAAACAGGGTCACCGAAAGCACCGATGTCGTTGAACGGCTGAACCCGGCCGTGGAACGTATTCGCAATCGGACGGCCCAAGCCATCGCCATGGCGCCCCTTGTCTTGGTCGCCGCTGGGGCGGGCGTGGGGCTTTTTGTGCTGGGGCTGCTGATCGCGCGTCGGCGCAACCCATGGGATCGTATCGCGCCCAATGCATTCATCGCCGATATCTACCGGCAGGTCATTCGGCTTTTCTTTGCCGTGGCGGGTGTCGTGCTGGCACTGGATCTGCTGAACGCCACGGCACTTCTGGGCACGATTCTGGGTGCGGCGGGTATTGTCGGTCTTGCGATCGGTTTTGCCGTCAGGGACACGGTCGAGAATTTCATCGCCTCCATCATGCTGTCGATCCGCCAACCGTTCCGCCCCAAGGATCTGGTCGAGATTCAAGGTGACATCGGCCATGTCATCCGCCTGACCAGCCGCGCGACGATCCTGCTTAGCCTGGATGGGAACCACATCCGCATTCCCAACAGCACCGTGTTCAACAGCCGCATCGTGAACTTCACCCGCAACGATGAACGGCGCTTCACGTTCCTGATGGGAATTGATCCAAACGCCGACATCGCCGAGGCTCAGCGCATCATGATGTCGGCGCTTGAAGAATTGCCATTTGTCCTGCAAACCCCCGCCCCCAGCGTCTGGGTCGAGGGCCTGGGGGCCAGCACCATCGACATTAGTGGCGCAGGCTGGATCATGCAGCACGAAACCAGCATCGCGATGGCCAAGGGCGAGGCCATTCGCATCGTCAAATCGCGTCTGGAGGAGGCAGGGATCACCCTGCCGGAACCGACCTATCGGCTGATCACGGCAGCGGCCGGGCAACCGTTAATCGGTGACGTTCGCACCCCTGCCGGCACCTTGCCGACCGCAACCACACCCGCAGAAGTGCGCGACGTCGATGCCGGAGAGGCCAAGGCCTTGGCCGACATTGTCGACGCCGAGCGAGAGACCGCCGGCGACGAAGATTTGCTGCGTCGCGAAGCCCCGCAGGAATAGCTGTGAAGGACGCGCTTTTTTGCAAGGCAGGGCTTGATCCCGCGCCGCACCCGGCGTAACAACCCCGGCACAGTTGGGGTGTAGCCAAGCGGTAAGGCATCGGTTTTTGGTACCGTGTATCGTAGGTTCGAATCCTACCACCCCAGCCATTGCTTCCGCACATATTGTTGAGGTTAAACGGAAAGTCTCACCAAGGCTGTTCCGTGCCCGCATCCGGCATGTGATCGGGCCTGCGGTCGCCCCCACAACCTCAATTGACCTTTGTCAGATCAAGCTGTTCCAAAGGGCCTAACGTCGGACGCGGTGGGCTATCGAGGGGCGCCGGGTCGAATGCAATCTCATCCTATTCTCAAATCAAGCGCGACGGCATCCCAAGCCAACATGCAAGATTATGACAGCATATGCGAAAATTTTTCGTGGGCTGAAGCGCGCAAATTGATCGATGGGTTTCCCGACGGCGGCCTCAATATTGCACATGAGGCGATCGAACGGCATCTGCTGGCGGGTCATGGCGATCAAATCGCGCTTCGATGGATCGCGAAATCCGGCGACTGCACGGATTTTTCCTATCAACAGATGTCCGAACTCTCGAACCGTTTTGCCAACGTCCTGCATGCCCACGGGCTTGAAAAAGGCGCGCGTGTCTATTCACTGCTTGGGCGTGTTCCCGACCTTTACATCGCGGCTCTTGGCACCCTGAAGGCCGGCTGCGTCTTCTGCCCGCTCTTTTCCGCCTTTGGCCCCGAGCCGATTCATTCCCGAATGGAAATCGGTGGTGCAAACGCGCTGATCACGACCGGTCGTCTTTATAAACACAAGATCATCGCACTGCGCGAAAGGTTGCCCGAACTGCACACGGTCTTGCTTATCGACGACGACATGGAAGGCGCAGAGCGGCTCTTGCCACTGATGGAAAAGGCGTCCGACAGGTTTGAGGTCGCGCGGACGGATGCGGAAGACACCGCGTTGCTCCATTTCACCTCAGGGACAACCGGCAAACCCAAAGGGGTTGTTCACGTGCACGAGGCCGTGGTGGCACACCATATGACCGGACGGATCGCATTGGATCTGAAGCCGGGCGACACCTACTGGTGCACCGCCGATCCCGGCTGGGTCACCGGAACCTCGTACGGGATCATTGCACCTTTGACCAACCGCGTAACGATGATCGTCGACGAAGCCGAATTCGACGTCGCCCGGTGGTATGACATCTTGGCGAAAGAGCGCGTGAACGTCTGGTACACGGCGCCCACGGCGATCCGGATGCTGATGAAGGCCGGGCGCGACGCTATCGCCGACCATGAATTCCCGGCATTGCGATTCATGGCGAGCGTCGGTGAACCATTGAACCCCGAGGCCGTGATCTGGGGCAATGACGTCTTTGGAAAGCCTTTTCACGACAACTGGTGGCAAACCGAAACGGGCGGCATCATGATTGCCAATTTTGCCTCCGTGACCGTCAAGCCCGGATCGATGGGCAAGCCGCTTCCGGGGATCGCGGCCGGGATTGTCGAGGTTGGCGAAGGTGGCGCGAAGGAACTGACCAAACCAATGGCCATCGGTGAGCTGGCGCTGCGCCCCGGCTGGCCGTCCATGATGCGCGGCTATCTGCACGAGGAAGCCCGCTATCGCAAATGCTTCTCGGGTGGCTGGTATCTGAGCGGAGACTTGGCGATGCGCGACGACGATGGATACTTTTGGTTCGTCGGCCGCAGCGATGATCTGATCAAAAGCTCCGGCCATCTTATCGGCCCCTTCGAGGTCGAAAGCACATTGATGGAACATGATGCCGTCGCCGAAGTTGCCGTGATCGGCGTCCCGGATGAAACAGCAGGGGAACGGGTAAAAGCCTACGTCGCCCTGAAACCCGGCTTTGAGGCGTCCGATGCCTTGCAGCTTGAACTGCTTGGCCACGCCCGCAAGAAACTGGGTCCTGCGGTCGCCCCCAAGGAAATCGTTTTTCGAACCAACCTGCCCAAGACCCGCAGCGGCAAGATCATGCGGCGCTTGCTCAAGGCCCGTGAACTGGGGCTGCCAGAGGGCGACATCTCCACTCTGGAAAGTGATGAGCGATGAGCGTGACCACCCTCAAACCGCGCCTCGACCGTGCGCATGTCCGTGACCTGCTCAAGGGCATGATCCGCATCAGACGGTTCGAAGACAAATGCGCAGAGTTATACACGATGCAGAAAATCCGCGGATTTCTGCACCTTTATGATGGCGAAGAGGCTATCGCCACCGGCATCATTCCGTTGCTTACCGAAAAGGACCGGGTCGTGGCAACTTACCGCGAACACGGCCATGCGCTTGTCCGCGGCATCCCGATGGGCAGCGTGCTTGCAGAGATGTATGGCAAGACCGAGGGATGTGCGGGTGGGCGTGGCGGTTCCATGCATTTGTTCAGCCGCGACCATCGGTTTTATGGTGGCAACGCAATCGTGGGTGGCGGGTTGCCGATGGCCGTCGGGCTTGGTCTGGCGGACAGTCTGCGCAAGGATGACACCGTAACCGCATGTTTCTTCGGTGAAGGCGCCGTTGCAGAAGGAGAGTTCCACGAAAGCATGAACCTTGCGGTTCTGTGGAAACTGCCCGTGCTTTTTGTCTGTGAAAACAATGGCTATGCGATGGGCACGGCCCTGGACCTATCGGAATCCGAAACCGATATCCGTGCCAAAGCGGCCTGCTATGGCATTGAAAGCGAAAGCATTGACGGGATGGATGTGGTCGCCGTTGAGGGGGCCGCAAGACGTGCGCTGAAATACATCGCTGACACCGGCAAACCTTACTTTCTGGAATGTCGCACCTATCGGTTTCGCGCCCATTCCATGTTTGACGCACAACTTTATCGCTCCAAGGACGAAGTCGCGAAATGGCGGGAAAAGGGGCCTATCGTCCGGTTTCAGAGCTGGTTGGAGGAAAGCGGACTGCTGCATTCCGACGAGGTGTCGGAAATCATTGGCGAAGTGGATGCGGAAATCGCGGAGGCCGTTGCATTTGCCGAAGCGGGCACTGACGAGTCGCTGGAGTCGCTGACGCGATATGTGCTTTCGCCGGAACGCCCCGCTCCACCAGCTCGCGTGGCAGGGACGACGCCTGTTCTGACCACCTATCGTGAGGCCGTGAAGTCCGGCATCGTCGACGCCATGACCCGCGACCCGCGCGTCTTTCTGATGGGCGAAGACGTGGGGCGCTATGGCGGGTGTTATGCCGTCAGCAAGGGCCTGCTTGACCAATTCGGGCCTGAGCGTATCCGTGACACGCCCCTGTCCGAGTCGGGTTTCACCGGGGCGGGGATCGGGGCCGCCATCGCCGGCATGCGCCCGATTGTAGAGGTTATGACCGTGAATTTCTCACTTCTGGCGCTGGACCAGATCCTGAATACTGCGGCGACGATGCGGCACATGTCGAATAACCAGTTCGGCGTGCCGGTCGTGATCCGAATGGCAACCGGCGCAGGCAAGCAACTTGCCGCCCAGCACTCTCATTCGCTGGAAGGTTGGTATGCGCATATTCCGGGCCTGCGCGTACTGACACCGGCCACGATGGAAGACGCGCGCGGCATGTTGTGGACCGCGCTGGAAGATCCCGACCCGGTGCTCATCTTCGAGAACGTGATGCTTTATAATCGCGAAGGGGAGATTGCCGAAAACGCAGGGCCGGTCGATATTGATCGCGCGGCAATCCGGCGCCACGGAACGGATGTGTCGCTGATCACCTACGGCGGCTCTCTTTTCAAGACGTTGGACGCGGCCAACGAATTGGAAGCGGCAGGCATATCCGCCGAAGTGATCGACCTGCGTAGCCTGCGCCCGCTGGACATGGAAACCGTGATCGGGTCGGTCTGCAAGACCCGGCGCGCGGTGATGATCGACGAAGGGTGGAAAAGCGGCAGCCTGTCGGCCGAAATCGGGATGCGACTGGCAGAGGACGCTTTCTTCGAACTTGATGCCCCCCTTGTCCGGGTCTGCAGCGAAGAGGTGCCGATCCCCTATGCGCAGCATATGGAACAGGCCGCGATCCCCCAAACCGAAAAGATCGTCGCGGCCGTCAAAAAGCTTATGCAGGCCAAGCCATGAGCCTTTTTGTCATGCCATCTCTGGGCGCGGACATGACGGCGGGAACGTTGGTGGAACAACTGGTTCCCCCCGGCGGCACGGTCAAACATGGCGACATCGTCGCCGCCGTCGAAACACAGAAGGGCGTGATCGAGATTGAAGCCTTTCAGGACGGAATTCTTGACAGTTGGCTGGTCGAGCTTGGCGCCAAGGTGCCCGTCGGCACACCGCTTGCGCGCATCACGACGGCGCAAGATGCATCAGCGTCCGACGCCTCAGCCCAACCTGCCCCCGACAAGCCGGAGGTGCCGAAACCGGCTGTCCATGCCCCAAAGCCGGAACGCCGGGAAAAGCCGATACCGCAGGAACCCGAAATTGCAGGTCCAAAGGACGGACAGAAAACCCCGGCCATGCGCGCGGAACCGCGCCAACGCATAACCCCGGCCGCCCGGCGTCTGGCCGCACAGGCCGGGATCGACCCAAGCACGCTCAGCCCCGAGGGAACCAGCCCCACAATAAGCAGGGCCGATATTGCTGCTCTGGTCACGACGCCCTTGGCCACCCCGGTATCCGACATGCGCAGCGCGATCGCCGCCGCCATGTCACGATCAAAGCGCGAAATCCCGCATTACTACCTGTCCCATCAGGCGGACCTTACCAACGCCGAGGCATTTGTGACCGAAACAAACGCCCAACGCCCACCGGACAAACGGATCCTGCTGGGCGCGCTTTTTCTGAAGGCGATGACTTTGGCGGTCCGGACGGTACCCGAGATGAATGGCCACTTTGAGAACGGCAGCTTCGCACCGAGCAAGACCATAAACGCCGGCCTTGCCATCAATCTGCGCGGCGGCGGATTGGTTGCGCCCGCCATTCTGCAGACCGATGCACTCAACCTTGACGATCTGATGGTCGCAATGCGTGATCTGGTGACACGGGTTCGGGCGGGGCGGTTCCGGTCACGTGAGCTATCGGATGCAACGATCACGCTGACCAGCCTCGGGGATCGGGGGGTCAATCAGCTTTTTGGCGTCATTTATCCGCCGCAAGTTGCAATCGTCGGTATCGGCACCCCGGTTCTGCGGCCATGGGTCCACGACGGGAAAGTCGCACCGCGCCTGATCGCCGATATCACTCTGGCCGCGGATCACCGGGTCAGCGACGGACGCCGCGGGGCTATGTTTCTCAGAACAATCGCCGAAAACCTGCACAAACCGGAAGCATTATGACAAATCAGGACATTCGCAAAATACTCGTGGAGGAGTTGCATCGGATCGCACCCGACATCGTTCTGGATGAGATCGACCCTGACGGAGACCTGCATGACGAATTCGAAATTGATTCCATGGATTTCCTGACCCTTGTCACCGCTTTGGCAAAAAGGTTCGCACTGGAAATGCCGGAAGCGGATTATCCGAAGATGCAAAGCTTCAACGCATTGGCGGACTACCTGCAGGATCGAAAGACCTGAACTTTGGCATCCGCGCAAACGGACTGATCTGGAACTGCCGAACAAACACCGCCACAGCCATTTTCGTCAGCGGTGCCAAGGTCCAAATGCGCAAAAAGCTGGCAAGTCACCCCTGCCCGATCTCTCCTTTCGGCGCCAGATGCGGTGCCGAGGCCGGAAAAGCGGCTTTTGTGTGCGGATGCGGCGCGCGATCGCGAAACCGGGGATGACCATACCGAAGACGCGGGCTATTCTTTCCTCGCAGGCAGGAAAAGGAACATATCTTGACGCCGACCCATGCATCGATGGATGTGCCCTGCGCGCTTTGGCAGGGCGTCAGGCCATGATCCCCCACCACGGACGCTATCATTATTCCGCGATTACCGATCGCGCCGACTATGACTGGCCCGGCGGCAAAAGGCTTGCCGTCTATCTTGGCCTGAACCTTGAACACTTCGCGTTCGCAGAGGGGCTTGGCGCCGAATTGGCACCGGGCGGACCGCAACCCGACGTTCTGAATTATGCGTGGCGCGACTATGGCAATCGCGTAGGTGCGTGGCGCATGCGCGACATGTTCGATGCGCTTGATATGCCCGCCAGCATCATCGCCAACAGCGCAATGTATGAATATGCGCCTGAACTGATGGCAGCCTTCCGCGCGCGCGGCGATGAAGTCGTGGGGCACGGGCGCACCAATTCCGAACGTCAAGGCGTGCTTGATCGCAACACCGAGGCACGACTGATTTCCGATGCAACCAAAGTCTTGCAAGAGGCAGAAGGCACCCCACCCAAAGGGTGGCTATCACCGTGGATATCCGAAAGCCTGAACACGCCTGACCTGCTGGTTGCGGCAGGTTATGGCTATACGCTGAACTGGTGCATGGACGATCAACCGGTCTGGATGAAAACCGAAAATGGTCGCATCCTGTCGATCCCCTATCCGCAAGAGGTCAACGATATCCCCGCCATCGTCGCCCGCAAGGATGGCGCTGCCGATTTCGCCGACATGATCATCGACAACTTTGACGAAATGCGCGAGCAATCTGCGCACCAACCCCTTGTGATGGGGATCGCACTGCATCCCTATCTGGTGGGGCAGCCCTATCGCCTCCAGCATCTGCGGCGCGCGCTCTCTCACATCGCCGCGAACCGGGAGCATATCTGGCTGACCTGTGCGGGCGAGATACACGACTACTGCCGCGATCATATCCCCGATCTCATCACCTGAACGGCCTTCAAGAAGAACGGGTATCAGGGGCGTATCTTCAGTAGCCATTGCAAATTGAGGTCGCGCATCATTTGATGACCGGAAGCGCGAAAATAGGGAATGAAACCATGACTGACCTGTTCCGGAAGTCCGCCTCGGAGATCGCGCGCGCCGTTCGCGATCGCTCCGTGTCTGCGGTAGATGTGGCGCGGGCGCATATCGACCGGATGGATCAGGTCAATCCGACCATCAACGCGGTGGTGCAAGACGGTCGCGACGATGCAATGGAGGCCGCCCGCGCGATAGACGCACAGATCGCGCGCGGCCAAGACCCCGGTCCGATGGCCGGTGTGCCGTTCACGACGAAGGTCAATGTGGATCAGGCTGGCTTCGCCACGACGAATGGGCTGGCTGTGCTCAAGGACGCCGTGGCCCTGCAAGACAGTCCGGTTGTCGCCAATATTCGCAAGGCGGGCGGCGTGATCATCGGGCGCACGAACACCCCCGCGCTCTCCCTGCGCTGGTTTACCAAGAATGCCTTGCACGGTCAGACGCTCAACCCGCGCAATACTGGCATCACGCCGGGCGGGTCGTCGGGCGGCGCTGCGGCAGCCGTCGCCAGCGGCATCTGCGCCGTGGGTCATGGCACGGATATCGCAGGATCGGTGCGCTACCCTGCATATGCCTGTGGTCTGCACGGGTTGCGACCGACCGTCGGGCGTATCCCGGCCTACAACGCAACGGCTGCGGATCGGTTCATCGGCGCGCAGTTGATGGCCGTTTCCGGGCCGCTCGCCCGCACGATGGAAGACATCCGCCTTGCCCTTCGCGTGATGTCGGCACCGGACGTGCTGGACCCGTGGTACGTGCCGGCACCCTTGGACTCCGGGCCCTTCAGGAAACTGGCCGCCTTGACACTGGAACCTGATGGCATGCGGGTCGAACCAGCGGTCAAGGCCGCATTGACGAAGGCGGCTCTCACTCTTGAAGCCGCAGGCTGGCAGGTTGAGGAGGTTCCCTGCCCCCCGATGCGCACCGCAGCCGAGATCAATGCTATACTCTGGATGGCCGAAACCAGATTTTCGGCGGCAAGCTTGATGGAACGTGAGGCAGAACCGGATTCGCAGTTCGTCTTCGACATCATGCGCCGCGAGGCGGGTCCGGTGGATCTTGATACGGTGATGACAGCGTTGCAAACGCGAGCGGCGTTGGTGCGCCAGTGGGAAGTGTTCCTTCAGGATTACCCTGTCTTGATCTGCCCGGTTTCAGGTGAACTTCCGTTTGACCAACAACTCGACGTCAGGTCCGAAGCCGATTTCCTGCGCGTCTACGAGGCACAACTGACCCAAAGGGGCTTGCCCGTCATGGGCATGCCATCGCTTGCGGTTGCCACCGGAACGGCAGACGGAAAACCCGTTGGCGTCCAACTGGTTGCGGGGCGGTTTCGCGAAGATGTGCTGATCGCTGCCGGCATGGATCTGGAGGCGGCCGGTGCCACGCCTGTCGTGGCTGATCTCTGACACCCGAGGCCTGTTCGCGCGACGAAAAGCGCTGTTATTGGGATCGCCCGGCGACGCGTTGTTGGCGTTTCGGCATCGTGACCGTCGATTTCTGGCTGCAAATGGCCAACAACGGCCCTGCGCGCCAAGCGCGGGTCCGCCCCAAAGTCAGCTATCAGATCGAACGGCGATCCAGATCGTGTGGCGGCCGCCGCGCTTAGATCGGCTGGCGCGAACCGTGTGCACGCTTACATCAAATCCGCATTGCGAAAGCCGCTTGGAAAAGGTCTGATCTGGGGCCGCCGACCAGATCGCAAGGATGCCTCCGGGGGTCAACGCACGTCGGGCTGATTGCAGGCCAGCCTTCCCGTAAAGCGCGTCGTTTCCCGCGCGGGTCAGGCCGTCAGGACCGTTGTCAACATCCAGCAAGATTGCATCGAACGTTCCGGTTGCCTCACTGATCATCGGGCCGACATCGCCTGTCTTGATCTCCACGCGCGGATCCGCAAGGCAGTCTCCGAAAACGGTTGCCATATGCAGCGATGCCCAATCGATCAGGTCAGGCACGATTTCCGCGACGATCAGGCAGGCATCGGGCGGGGCAACCGACTGCGCCGCCCGCAAGGTGAAGCCCATGCCAAGCCCCCCGATCAACACCTGCGGCGCGGGCCGATCGGTCAAACGGTCAAATGCAAACGTTGCAAGCGCTTCTTCTGACCCGCCAAGCCGGCTGTTCATCAACTCGTTGCCGCCCTCAAGGCGGATCGAGAATTCATCGCCGCGTCGCAGAAGCCTGAGCGTATCCCCTTGCGGGGTGGGCGCTTTCGCCAAGTGTATCCAAGGCAGCATTCGATACTCCTATCGGCAAATCGGCACCGTGACGTATCCGATCAAGCAAGGCCATTTCAGGACACTAGCGATCTTCCGGGTGCGGCTCAGGATTTTCCAGCCAGCATGGATTCCACCAACTTCTGCACACGCAACGCCTCTTCAGGTGTCGCAAGCCTGTTCGGCTGTCCCGTGACGCACAAAAGCAAGTCGTCAAGTTGCGCCTTGAGGCTTGTCGCCCGCGGATCAACAGGTCGCTCCGTGATTTCGATGAATGGCCCACCGTCCGACACGGCATCAATGTAGAACTCCGAGATACGCCTGCTGGCAACGGAACCCTTGATCGTCAGTTCCTGTCGGTCTGGCTGTGCACCGCCGACGCTGGCCATGATCGTCACGGGCCGACCGTCTGTGGTTTCCAGCCGCGCCAGCATATGCGTTTCGCAAAGCTGGCGATCCTCAGGGTAAGACGGTCGCGCCCAGACGACGGAAAGGGGCCCAAGGATACGCTCGGTGAAGAACAGGAAGTGGGAAATCACCTCCCGCGTCATGCCACCTTCGTCACGAAACCTCAGCCAGTCAGCGGCCTTTTGCCAACTGCGTGGCCAAGCGGCATATGTCACCACGATATCTGCCCCGACGATATCGCCCATTTCCCCGGCCCGAGCCGCGCTTGTCACACCCGTCAAGGCCGCACCGGCAGCTTGGGTGAAATTGACCGCCGCAGGGACGCCGCTTTCCTTCAGGCGCGCGACCAGCTCTTCGCTTTCGGCAATATCGACGCCAAGAGGTTTTTCCAGGAAAACAGCCTTGCCCGCCGCCGCGGCCGCAAGCGCATAGACTTTGCGCGGCCCCGGAGGGCAGGCCAGGTAAACGATACCCGCGGCGGCAATGGCATCCTCAGCCGAGGCGGTGATGCGGGCCTCGGGGGCGAGCGTCTGGGCGATCCGGCATGCGGCGGGGTCCGGGTCCCACAGGGCGACGGGGCGATAGCCGACATGTCGCTCCATGTGCTCAAGCATCCTGCGCCCCATTATCCCAAGGCCGATAATTGCTGCTGTTTCGGTCACTTCGTTTTTCCTTGTTCACACGGCCGTTGGGTCCGGCATCTGCGCGCCCATCAACCCATTCTGGCGGCGATCCGCAATATCCGTGGCCCTCCGCCAGACCCAAACGGCATCGATATCTTGATTCATCCGGCTGAAACAGGCGGCCGGGGCACAGCCAACCGGCGTCAGCTTATGAAAGAACCGTTTCCGGAACCAGCCTGAACCGGCCGACAAGGGCCGGTTCCACAACCGTTGTCCAGAGTTCGCGAGTGCCGTACCCGTCGAAACCGCGACGTGGCCCGGACAGCATGCGTCACCGTCTGTCAGGGCCCTTCATAGGTCCACCGATATCCGGGCGGTGTCGGCCCCTTGTTCCGCCCCCCCTGTTCCGTCTGTTCCCATGCATGAGCGAGCAGGCCCACCGATCGCGACAGTCCGAAAAATCCACGGGCAAGTGGCGCCGGGCAGCCAAGCTCGGCATAGATCACGGCGGTCGCACCATCGATATTCATCGGGACCGGCTTGCCGCGTTCCTCGGCAAGATGCCGTTCGATGGCGCTGCCGATGTCGGCATAAGCGCCGGAAACCTCACCGGCTGCGGCGGCCTCTCTTACAAGCGCCAAAAGACGCGGCGCACGAGGGTCCACGGGTTTGTGGAACCGGTGGCCAAAACCGGGCAGATACCGGCCATGCGCTGCCCGCCAGTCGTCCAGCGCTTGTGCCAACCCTTGGGAACCGGCATCTTCCACGGCCCTGTACAGAACCACGGCCTGTTCGCCTGCCCCGCCATGCACGTCACCCAGCATGTTCAACCCGGTCGCCATTGCGCTTTGCAACCCGACCCCGCAAGTGGCCGCCATGCGGGCGGCGGCAATGGACGGGGCTTGGGGGCCATGATCGACCGCCGCAACCAGCGCCGCCTCGAAAAGATCGGCGCGCGCGCCGCTGATGTCCTGCCCGGTCACAAGCAACCAGATCATCTGCGCAAAGCCGGTATTCCCGATCAACTCCTCCACGGGGCGGCCGCGCAAGGCGATGCGGCCCGGTTCCATATCGATAATCGCGGTCCGCCACCAATCGGAGACATCGTTTCGTTCGGTCAAATCACACCCTCGGCACGCAATGTGGCTATTTCGTCCGTGCCATAACCAAGCGCGGAGAGAATGGCGGTACTGTCTTGCCCCAAAGCTGGCGGGGGTGTCGCGACCGAGGGCCGGACACCGTCGATCATGGCGCCGATGCGCATCAGTTCGATGGGGCGATCAAGGCCCGGCGTGTCGTCGAAGCGCGCCAGAAAATCGCGGTTCCTGACCTGCGGATGAGCCAGTATCTCGGGCACCGACATCACGGCCCCGGCCGGGACACCGATGGCGTTCAAGTCCTGCGCCCAGTCGCGCGCGGGCCGCGTTGTCAGCACGGTCTCCAACTCGGCCTTCAGGCGCAGCCTGTTACGCTTGCGATCTTCGCGGGTGGCGTATTCGGGGCTTGCCACCAAATCGGGGCGGCCCAGATGATCGGCCAACGCCACGAATTGCTCGTCTTTGTTGGCGGCAATATTGATCAGGCCATCGGCGCATTGAAACGTGCCAGATGGGGCCGATGTCGGGTTCTCGTTGCCTTGCGGTGCGGGATCGACCCCACCGATCAGGTGGTTCGAGACAACCCAGCCCATGCTCGACAAAACCGACTCAAGCATGGAAACGTCAATGAACCCGCCCCGTGTTTCGGCATTCAACGCGGCCGAGATCGCCATCGCAGCAGTCAGGCCGCCCACGGTATCGGCCAGCGGATATCCGACGCGCAGAGGCGCGCTGGCGGCGTCCCCAGTGATCGACATGACGCCCGAGACCCCCTGCACGATCTGGTCATAAGCCGGGCGGTCGGCCCATGGGCCATCTTGCCCAAAACCGGAAATCGCACAGTATATCAGGGCCGGGTTCTCGGCCCTGAGCGTCTCGTAACCCAGCCCCAACCGCTGCATCACTCCGGGGCGAAAATTCTCGACCAGCACATCGGCGCTGGCGACAAGGCGCTTCAATGCGGTCTTGCCGCGCGTATCCTTCAGGTTCAGCGTCAGCGAGGCTTTTCCAGCGTTCTGCGCAAGAAAACTGATGCCCATGCCCCGCGCCGACAGGTCAGGATCTGCACCCAGATTGCGGGCCAGATCGCCGCTGCCCACGGTCTCGACCTTGATTACCTCGGCGCCCAGATGGGCAAGTTGATGGCAGGCGAACGGTCCTGCCAGAACATTGGTCAGGTCCAGAACCCGTATCCCATGCAGCGGTGTCGACCGGGCAATGCCCGGTCGCACCGCATCAATCGCCATCTGCAACGCCTTGGGCGCGCAACCGCGCGCGTCGCGCACGGTAGCTTGGCAGGACGACCAAGATGGCCGCCAGAACCAGCAACCCCAGTGTCATCGGGCGCTCAAGCACGAAATCGAACCCGCGATAAAGCTGCATCGCGCGCGCGAAGTTGTCCTCCAGCATGGTTCCAAGGATGAACCCGATCAGCAGTGGCGCCAGCGGGTAATCGGCAAATCGCAGGATCGTCGCGACCACCCCGAAACCCACGAGGATCAAAAGCTCGGTCGAGTTGTTCTGCCCCAGATAGCTGCCCATCAGGGTGAAAAACAGGATGAAGGGGATGAGGTAGGTCCGCGGGATCGTCAAGATCTTGGCGATATAAGGGATCAGCGGCAGGTTCAGGATCAGCAGCACCAGATTGCCGATATACATGGAGATGATGACCGCCCAGAACACGTCGGGTTCATCCGTCATAAGCCGCGGGCCGGGCGTGATGTTCAGCGCAAGCAGCGCCCCCAGCAAGATCGCAGTGGTCCCCGAACCCGGAATGCCCAGCGTCAGAAGCGGGACAAAGGACCCGGTGCAGGCGGCGTTGTTCGCCGTCTCCGGGGCGGCAAGGCCCTTGATCGAGCCTTTGCCGAATTCGGCCTGTTCCGCGCCTTTGGCAATATTGCGTTCAACCGCGTATCCTAGGAACGAGGCGATGGTCGCCCCCGCCCCCGGCAGCACGCCGATGAAGAACCCCTGCAGCGATTGCCGCCCGATCACGGGGGCAATGGCGCGCGCCTCGGCACGCGTGATGCGCAGGTTGGTGATCTTGCCGCCGTCCCCATGCGCCGCGCGCGCAGGGTTCATGACAAGAAAAAGCGCCTCGGGCAGGGCAAACATCGCCATGGCCAGCGTGATGAACGAAAAACCAGACTGCAATTCCATCATGCCAAAGGTGAACCGTGGCGTATTCGACAACGCGCCTTCGCCCACCGTTCCCATCATCAGGCCAAGCAACGTCATCATCAGCGCCTTGCCAACCTGGCCCGTGCCGGCGAAGGCGGCGATGGCCGAAAGCCCCACAACCATAAGTGCGAAATATTCCGCAGAATGGAACAATAGCGCCACGCTCGACAGCGCAGGGGCAAAGATCATCAGCAGGATCGCGCCAATGGTGCCACCCGCAAAGCTGGAGATGGCAGCAATCGTCAGAGCCTTGCCCGCCTGTCCCTTTCGGGCCATCGGATAGCCGTCAAACGCGGTGGCGACGGTGCCCGCGACCCCCGGCGCGTTCAACAAGATGGACGAGGTCGAGCCGCCAAAGATGGCGCCGTAATACACCCCCGAAAGCAAGATCAGGGCCGCGGTCGGATCACCAATGCCAATGGCGACAGGGATCATGATGGCAATAATCGACATCGGGCCAAGACCCGGCAGCATGCCGATCAATGTGCCGATGACGCAGCCCAGAACAACCATTATCAGATTGAAGGGCGTGATCGCCGCCGAGAGGCCAAGCAGGAGACCTTCGATCATATCTTATGTTCCTTACAGCAAGAAGCCGGGCCATGGACGCAGGAAGATGCCAAGCACCTCCTGCACGAGATACCAGATCGACCCTGCGGCAATCGCCGCGACGGGGATCAAGATATGAAGTTTGCGTTCGCCAAGAAGGATCGCCCCAAAGACGAGGAAGCCGATGGTGGAGCCGACAAACCCCAGCGGTCGCAGCGTCAACGCATAGACAATCATCAGCGCCAGCAGCGCGATGGCTTGCCCAACATGGTAGTCGCCAAGCCGGTTAAGATCGATCGTGCCATCCTTGACCTCCTCGGGCTTGCCGGTCGGTTTCGGAGAGAACAGGACAATCAATCCAACAATCAAACCCAGAACCGACAATATCTTGGGGAAGGTCGAGGGCCAGATCGGGTTGCGCTGCAAGATCGGCGGCAGCAGCTGATCCATGGTGAAGAACGCAGCATAACCATAGACGCAACACAGTGCGATAAAGGCCAGTGCGATCCAACGATCGAGCGCCATGGGTCGTTCCTCCCGGGTTTTGGTAGGTTGTTCGGGTTATGGGGTTGCGGGACCGCCACGCGGGGCGCGGGCGGTCCGGCCGTGATGCAATGGGGCGCGACAGGCGTCAGGCTGGCCTCGGTCCTGCCAAGGATGCCAAACCTGTCGCGCCCGATCTTGTCAGAGGAAACCCAATTCGCGCATCAGGTCGCCGATCTGCAGTTCCTGCGCTTCGAGGAATGCCTCGAACTCCGCGCCGGGACGGTAGATGTTGACCAGACCCATGCGCGCACGGACCTCTTCCCATTCCGGCGTTTCCAGCATTGCACCCAACATGGTCTGATAAGCAGTCAGCTGCTCCTCAGGCAGACCCGGAGCGGCAAAGAACCCGCGCCAGTTCACGAAATCGGCGGCGATGCCTTGCTCCGCAAATGTAGGGGCAGCCTCATAGGCGGCGACACGCTCAGGCGCGGTCACGCCCAGAATGCGAATCTCGCCCTGCTCGGCAAGCGCTACGGCTTCCGAAAAACCGGTCGAAAGCGCATCGATCTCACCCGACAGAAGGCCGGCCATGGCCTCACCACCTGCATCATACCCGATGTAGTTGAAGGCAGTCGGGTCTTCTCCCGCAGCCTGCATCACGATCGCAGCCACCAGATGATCCATGCCACCCGGCACTGATCCGCCGCCGATTGCGAAATCAAGCGGTGCCTCGCGGTACATGGCAAGCGCCTCTTCCATCGAGTTGATGGGGCTGTCGGCGCTGACCACCAGCGCTGCATAATCGCCAACGGTGCCGGCAACCAGCGTCAGGTCCCGGAAGCTCTGCGAAATCTCGCCGGTCAGTGAGCGAATCACGATGGGGGTAGAGTTGACCATCAACGTGCCATAGCTCGAGGCCGCGTTTTCAATCATGTGCGCAATAGCAACGCCACCGCCGCCACCCGACATGTTTTCATAGGTCGCGGTGCCGACAATACCCGCGTTCATCAGCGCCTCACCAGTCCCGCGCGCGGTGCCGTCCCAGCCGCCGCCAGCGCCGCCGGGAACGAGGAAATGCACGGCGTCCATCATCTGATGTCCGTCGGCCTTGGCAATGCCAGTAAATGCAAGTGTTGCGGTTGCCGCAGCGATAGCCGCGCGGCGTGTCCACCCATAGGTGTTCATGGTAGTCCTCCCATTTGACAGGCGGTCATCCGCCGCCCATGGTCTGTCCGTAACACAGAAAGCTGACAAAAGCCTGACACGCTGGCTTGCAAGGCGAAATGGAACAGCATGGCAGGAAAGGAACTGGAGTGCGCTATCTTCTTGTAGAAGACAACGCCGAACTGGCCGAGGCGATCTTGAACCGCCTCGCGCTTGACGGACATGCTGTAGATCATGCGGCAAGCCTTGCCGCAGCCGAAGATTGTCTGGCTGCGGCAAGCTATGACCTGATATTGCTTGACGTGATGTTGCCAGATGGCGACGGGCGCGATTTCCTTGCGCGCAGCCGGGCCCATCTGGAAACCCCGGTTATCGTGCTGACGGCGCGCGCGCGCATCTCTGACCGGGTTGGCGCGCTGGATCAGGGGGCCGACGATTACATCACCAAGCCCTTCGATTTTTCCGAACTTGAGGCCCGATGCCGGGCCGTTCTGCGGCGGCGTGGCGGGTCCGCCCGCAACGAAATCACGCTTGGGGCCGCAACATTCGACCCGATGGCCGGCACGCTCAGCCATGGCAAGACGACCGTGGAACTGCGGAACCGCGAGATCCGCCTGCTGGAGGTCTTTGCGCGCCATCCCGGTCAGATCCTGTCAAAAAGCCAGCTGATGGAGCGGCTGTTCTCTTATGATGCCGAAGTCACCGAGAACGCGATCGAGGTCTATGTGGGTCGCCTGCGTCGGCGGATCGACGGCATGGGCCTGCGGATCGAGACGGTGCGCGGGCTTGGCTACCGGATGGAGAGTTGATGACCGGGTCGGCCTCGATCGAACGGAGGCTCACGGTCTTGCTCGCTGGCGTTGCGGCGCTTTTGTCGATCCTCAGTTGGGGCATGGTCACCGGTCTGGCCCGGCAGGCAGCCGAACGCACGCAAGACAACGTCCTTGCCGCATCGGCGACGGCCATCGCAGAAACGCTGCGCAGCGAACAAGGTGAGGTCCGGCTGGAACTGCCCTATTCCGCCTTTTCCATGCTGGGCGCGATCAGCGAGGACCGGGTGTTTTATCGCGTCGCGACCGGCGAGGCGCTTTTGACAGGCTATGCCGATCTGCCAGTTCCGGCAATCAGCCCTCCGGCTCAAGGCCGGGTGGTGTTCGATACCGGTGACTACCGCGGCGCCCAAGTGCGCATGGCAAGCGTTATGCGGCAGGTTCTTGCAGGCGGCGCGCCGGTGTCGGTGACTGTTACAGTGGCGCAAACCCGAAACGGCATCCGGGCCATCGCGGGCGAACTTTCGCAACTGGCCGCGATGCTGTCCGTTGCATTCTTTGTCGTGGCCGTGACGCTTTCGGCCGTTGCCGCGCGCACCTCTCTCAGACCCCTCAACGAGATCGCACAGGCCGTTTCGCGCCGGGGACCGAATGACCTGCGCCCGCTTCGCCGCGCCGCACCCGCCGAACTCGCCCCGTTGATGACCGCCCTCAACCGGCTGATGGAACGGCTGGGCCAATCGCTCCGCCGATCCGAGGATTTCATCGTCGAGGCCGCGCATCGTGTCCGCACGCCGCTGGCGACGGTTCGGGCCCAAGCTGAAATCGCGCTCAGATCAGTCGAGGACGAGACCGAGAAGCAGCGCCTGCGCCGGATGATCCGGGCGGTTGACGAAAGCTCTCGTTCGGCAGGTCAGCTTCTGGACCACGCCACCGTCGCCTACCGGGCCGAGGATCTGGCGCGCGACCTGATTGATCTGGCAGATCTTGCCGCACAGACCGCCGATGCGCTGGCGCCGACCGCTGCGATGAAGGATATCGAGATCCGGCTTGAAACGGTTCCGGCGACGGTGCGCGGCGATGCTGTGTTGCTTGAAAATGCGCTTCGCAATGTGCTCGATAATGCGATCAAATATTCTGCCGAAGACACGACCGTCACCTTGCGCGTGCGACGGCCCACTGACACCGAGGCGCGGATCGAGGTCATTGATCAGGGGCCGGGCCTTGGGACTGGGCCGGTCGAGCAACTGACGGAACGCTTCCGCCGTGGGCAAAACACCCAGGGGATTGTCGGCTCGGGGTTGGGCCTGACGATCGCGGAAGACGTAATTCGTGCCCACGGCGGGCGGCTGGAATTGGGACAGGGTCCCGACGGGAGGGGCGCATGCGTCACACTGGTTTTTCTTTTGGCCTGAACGCTGTCGTGATCTGGCTCTGCGGTTTGTGTCTCTGGGCCACCGCCGCCGTCGCGCTGGAGATCGAGGACCATCGACATTATCCCGGCACGGGTGACAGGGTTCTGCGCATCGTCTCGACCGCAGACCTCGAGGTGTTTGAACCCTACCTGTTGTATTTCCACGCCGCCCACCCGGCTCTGTCGATCGATTACACCGTTGTCTCATCGGCCGAACTGCACCGGGCAATCCGCGATGGCCGGGCCTTCGACCTTGCGCTTTCTTCGGCGATGGACCTGCAGTTCCAACTTGCGAATGACGGCTTCGCGCAAAGCTACCGCTCCTCCGCCACCGAGGCGCTGCCCGATTGGGCGCGCTGGCGCGACCTGATCTTTGCATTCACCACCGAACCCGCGGTCGTGGTGATCTCCACGGAACGGTTCGAGGGCCTGCCCCTGCCCGCCACCCGGCAGGAACTGATCACCGTTCTGCGCGATAATCCCGACTGGTTTCAGGGGGCCGTCGGCACCTACGACGTGCGCAACAGCGGGCTCGGCTATCTCTTTGCCACGCAAGAGGCCCGTTCGACCGATGCGTATTGGCGCCTCTCGGAGGTCATGGGCCGGCTTGATCCACAGCTTTATTGTTGCTCAAGGCAGATGATTGATGACGTGGCCGAAGGGCGGCTGGCGCTGGCCTACAACGTGCTGGGAAGTTATGCGGCCGAACGGCTGGCGCAGGATTCGGGCGGGCGGATGCGCATACTACGGATGCAGGATTTCACCAACGTCATGCTGCGCACTGCAATCATTCCGGCTGGTGCGGTCGAGGTCGAGGCCGCAGGCCAGATGATCGACGCGCTCTTGTTGGTGGGTCTGCGACAAGAGCCGGACATCTGGCCGCTACCACCGCTCCGCGCGACGGCCGAGGGCGAAAGCGCGGGCTTCGGCCCGATACGGATGGGGCCCGCGCTCATGGTCTATCTCGACCCTCTGAACCGCCGCGCCTTTCTGGAAGAATGGGAAAACGCGCTCGAACAACGCTAGGCCCGTCGTCGGGGATGCGGCCACGACGATCCGTCAGGGTCGCCCGCTGATCTGGCCGCAGCGCGCCAAGGGCCCGATTTCCGGCTATGCGCCGTCATCCGCCTTCTTGTTCAAATACATCCGCCAGCTGTGTTCTGGCCTGTATCCCACAAGGGCCTTGGCCTTCTTGTTGGAATAAAACGTCTCATCCGGGCCGATGTCGCCGACGGGGACACCCTGATAATAGGTTTCAATCAACGCGGCAGAGCTTTCGGCGACCGAGTGGTCGTCGTTGGACACATTGAATATTTGAAATCCAAGCCCGTCGGTCGCAAGGCATCGGTCAACCATGTGGCCCAGATCGCGCGCATCGATATAGGCAAAGATATTTCGCCGGCGCATGCCCGGATCAGCAAGATATGCCGGGAAATTCTGCGCGTATTCGTGCGGTTCGATCACGTTGTTGATCCGCAATCCGTAAATATCGCAGCCCGAGCGTCTTTGGAAACTCCGCGCCGTGACCTCGTTCACGACCTTGGACATCGCGTAACTGTCCTCGGGAATGACGGGATGCTCTTCATCGATGGGCAGATAGTCGGGCTTGCGTTCACCATCGGCGAAACAGACGCCATAGGTCGTCTCGGAGGATGCAAAGATGATCTTCTTGACGCCCGATTTAACCGCCGCGTCGATGACGTTATAGGTGCCCAAGGTGTTCACCCGATAACACTCGTTGTCAGAGGTCATCAGCAAACGCGGGATGGCCGCAAAATGTACGACGGCGTCAAACCGTGGCACGCCGGTGCCGGGCTCCAGTTCGTCATATCCAGCATAACTGGCCATGATGTCGAACATCTGGCCTGCATCCGTGATATCCGCGATGCGGTTGTCCACGCCGGGATGGGCAAGCGGAACCTGATCCACATTCAGCACGCGGTGCCCACGGTTAATCAGATAGGCAACCGCATGTTTGCCTGCCTTGCCCGAACCACCTGTAAAAAGAATACGCATCCCGGCCCTCCTTGTGCTTACTCCAACATATTCGCTTTTTGCAGGCCCCGAAAGCCAACCGGCCGTCCAGACAGCATTCCGGCGCCACCTGGCCACGGTCGTTTCTTGCTTTTCCACGGAAATGCCTTCGATCGACACGTCGGCTAGGCGGCAATCAAACCGATGCGCCCCGGCCCCCGGCCCCGGCGGCCAGCTGTGATTGTGCCTTGGGTTTGATCAAGATCCGGTTTGCCACGTCCAGAACGCAGACCGCTGATTTTCGAGGTGGCGGTTCAAAAGCATCTTGTGCACCTCGTCCGCGCCATCCACCAAACGGGCCTGCCGTGCATACCGATAGATCCATTCCAGAACCGTATCCTTGGAATAACCACGGGCGCCATTGATCTGAATACCGACATCCGCCGCCTTGTGCAGCAAGTTGGCAACATGGATCTTGGCCATCGAAACCTCTTTCTGCGCATAACCACCCTGATCGATTTCCCATGCCGCCTTCATCACCAGCAGCCGCCCAACTTCGATCTGCATCGCAAGATCGCCCAGCATAAGCTGCACGCTTTCCCGGTCGGCAAGGCGTGTGCCGAACCCCTCACGGCGTTGTGCGTATTCAACCGCGATCTCGACACACCGCTTGGACAGCCCCAGCCAGCGCATGCAATGCGTCAGCCGCGCAGGCCCCAGCCGCGTTTGCGTCACCTTAAGCCCGCGCCCCTCCTCAAGAAGGATGTTCTCCCGTGGAATCCGCAGCCCGTCGAACCGCAATTCGCAGTGACCGCCGTGTTCTTCGGGTCCCATGATCGGAATGCGGCGCACGATTTCCCATCCGGGGTCATCCTTGTGAAACAAGAACGCCGTATGGCCGCGCCGCGCATCGTCAGACGTGCGTGCGACAAGGACGAAATGCGCAGCATCTTCGGCCCCGGTAATGAACCACTTGTTTCCGTTCACCACATAGTCGTCGCCATCGCGGCGCGCCCATGTCTGCATCATTCCCGGATCGGATCCGCCGCCGGGGTGCGGTTCTGTCATCGCAAAGGCCGACCGGACCCGACCATCGGCGATCGGGGCCAACCAGCGGGTTTTTTGTTCAGGCGTGCCCAAAGCGTCCAGCATCATCATGTTGCCGTCATCCGGCGCGGCGGAATTGAACACCACCGGGCCAAAGACCGATCGGTTCATAGCCTCGTAGGTGACAGCCATTCCGACCTTGCCCAACCCCGCCCCACCGTTTTCGGGTGACAGTTGCAGGCACCAAAGCCCCGCATCGCGCGCTTTCTGGCGCATGTCCGACAATGGCCCCGCCGCAATATTCTCATGGGC
>Ga0075467_10000134_pt1 | contig 53116 bp, 55 predicted proteins | sample DEB08_DNA_9_FD_75067 | JGI IMG/M metagenome (GOLD analysis project Ga0075467, IMG submission 75067) | Aqueous microbial communities from the Delaware River and Bay under freshwater to marine salinity gradient to study organic matter... | ecosystem: Environmental > Aquatic > Marine > Coastal ... | reverse complement strand
GCAAGGTGTTCATGATGCCGACGGTAAAGACCCGCAGATATGTATCCCCTTCTTGGTAGGGGATGAGCGTGAAACCGATGCCGAAACCGGCGGAAACATCGAGGAAGTCAAACCCGGCGGACAGACTGCGCGCCGCCATGTTGGTCATGGTATTGTTGATCAGCCATCCAAGAAAGCCGACCACGCCGGCCACGGTGAGAACCTGCAGGAAGATCGCGCGTATCTTGGCGTCAAAGAACACTCGTCTCAACAACGAAGAACGTTCGGCGGTGTCGTCATGTTGGCTGGTCAGCGCCATGCGGCTGCTCCCCGTATCAACTGAATTTTTTTTGGAGGCGAATGGCAGGTGGCACACCCCCGCCGCAAACGGGCCGGGGGTGTGCCGAAGCCAATCAGATCAGCGGAAAGGCGGTGCGTAGATGATGCCGCCGTTGTTCCACAAAGCGTTCAGTGTACCTGCGCGTGGAATACCGATAGGTGTATTTTCACCGATATGGCGCTCGTAGATTTCGCCATAGTTTCCGACGGCGCTGATCACATTGACCATGAAGTCAGGCGCGACGCCCAAACCTTCACCAATATTGCCTTCGGTGCCCAGAAGACGCGCGATGTTCGGATCGGCAGAGGCCGTCATCTCCATCACGTTGGCGGATGTCACGCCCAGTTCTTCGGCATTGATGATCCCGAACACGGTCCAACGCACGAGGTTGGCCCATGCATCGTCACCCTGACGAACGACGGGGCCAAGCGGCTCCTTCGATACGGTCTCGGGCAGCAAGACATGCGCGGACGGATCCGGGAAAGCCGAACGACGTGCGGCAAGGCCGGATTTGTCGTTGGTATAGGCGTCACAGCCGCCGCCAAGGTAGGTTTCAACCAGGACGTTGACGTTCTCGTTGGTGACCGGTGTGAAGGTCATGCCATTGGCGCGGAAGTAGTCGGCCAAGTTCAGTTCGGTCGTGGTGCCGGTCAGCACACAGATCGTTGCGCCATCAAGATCCAGCGCCGAGGTGATGCCGCTATCGGCGGGCACCAGGAAGCCTTGGCCGTCGTAGAAGTTGACGGTGGTGAAATCGAGGCCAAGCTGCGTGTCGCGCACGGCTGTCCATGTGGTCGTACGCGACAGCATGTCACTTTCGCCGTTCGACAGGGCGGTGAAGCGTACGGCCGAGGTCACGGACTGATATTCGACCATGTCCGGGTCGCCAAAGATGGCTGCGGAAACGGCCCGGCACAGGTCTACGTCGGCACCCGACCAGGTGCCATCTTCGGCCAGTGAATAGAAACCTGGTGTGGGCAGACCGACTTGGCAGTTCAGCATCCCGCGTTCCTGCACGGAAGCAAGGGTTTCTTGTGCAAAGGCTGGCGCAGCGGCGCCGATCGCCAAAGCGCAAAAAGTAGTGGCTAGAAATCGCATATTTTACATCCCCGTTCTTTGTGTGAACCGTCAGACCCTTTTCCGGGCGACTTCCATAACGGTAGGCAGGTCGGCTTTTACTGGAAGCATGACGGCTCAATTCTGGGGGTCGACCCATTAATAGCAAGGATTAAGGGCATGAATTGGGTATTTTGCTTAAATTATGTGCAGCTTTGAATCCCCAAAGGCCGTCGCCAAGAGATTCTTTTCGCGACGTCTGGGCCTGTCGCGCGGAACTGCCTAGTCCTTGTCTATGACCACACGATTGTCAGGGCAGGACACGAAAGGACACCGACGATGACGGCATTGGATCTGAACTTCGTACAGAAGAACTTTCCGGCTTTGGGGCACGGACAGGTGTATCTGGATAACGCAGGCGGCTCTCAGGTGGCGCGCCAAGTGGCCGATCGGCTGACGGAATATCTGTTCACCGCGAATGTTCAGTTGGGGGCCAGCTATGCCGCGTCTGCCACTGCGGGAAAGATGGTGGACGAAGGCCGTCGCGCTTTGATGACACTGATGAATGCCGCGCGACCCGAAGAGATCGTGATGGGTGCGACCACAACCCAACTGTTCGATCAACTATCGCGCGCATTGGTGCAGACATGGCAACCCGGCGATGAGGTGATCGTCACGAATTTCGATCACGAGGCGAACATCGGACCGTGGCGCAAGCTGGCGGCCCAAGGCATCGTTACCCGCGAATGGAAGATGCCGCAGGGCGCGTCCTTGCCAGATCTGGATGATCTGGCCGCGTTGATCACCGACAAGACACGTCTGGTCGCGGTCACGCATACCTCGAACATATATGGCACGATCAACCCTATTCGTCAGATCGCCGATCTTGTTCATGCCGCCGGCGCGCTGCTTTGTGTGGATGGGGTGGCATACGCCCCGCACCGTGCGGTGGATGTGCAGGCCCTTGGCGCAGATTTCTACGGGTTTTCGATCTACAAAACCTATGGCCCTCATTTTGCGACGCTTTATGGCCGCTATGATCACCTGCTTGCCGCAGGCAACATCAACCACCGCTTCTTTACGGCTGCCAAGGTCCCCCAAAAATTGGAACCCGGGAATGCCAGCTATGAATTGGCCTATTCCTGTATTGGAGTGGTCGACTATCTTGAGGCGCTGGCCAATGCCCATGGCATCAATTCAACCGGGCGCGCAGCGGTTGAAGCTGCCTTTGCCCTGATCGCAGCCCATGAACAGGTACTGTCGCAACGCCTGCTCGACTATCTTGCGTCTCGGCCCGATGTGACGATCATCGGCGATCCGTCAGCAGACATGGACCGGCGTGTTCCCACGATTTCCTTTGTCGTCGATGGCCTGTCGTCCGCCAGCCTCGTGGAGGCAGTGGACCCCACGGGCATCGGCATCCGGTTCGGTGACTTCTATTCGCGTGAGTTGGTGGACAGCCTTGGCCTGCCAAACGCAGATGGCGTTATTCGCGTGTCGGCCGTGCATTACAACACAGTGGAGGAGATGGACGCCCTGATCGCGCGACTGGAGGAATTGCGCAGCGGCGAGGCCGCGGAATGAGTGCGCTGGATACCATCGTCTCCGGTGCAACGATTTGTACCGACAGCGAGACCTTCCAAGCAGATATCGGCATCAAGGACGGTCGTATTGCAGCAATCGGCCATGATCTTGGCGATGCAGCCGAGGTCATTGACGCCACAGGTTTGCTTGCCCTGCCCGGCGGGATCGACAGTCATGTCCATATCTCGCAACCCGGCGAGCCGGGCGTGGTCATGGCCGATGACTTTGAAACCGCGACGCGCTCTGCGATTTTTGGCGGCCACACCACGTTGCTGCCGTTTTGTCTGCAATCCAAGGGGCAAACCCTGCGCGACGCAGTGCAATGGTATCATGGTCTGGCTGATGGCAATTGTTATACCGACGTCAGCTTTCACCTGATCATCACAGACCCGACGCCACAGGCTCTGGGTCAGGATCTGCCTGCGCTGGTGGCTGACGGGTACACCTCGATCAAGTTATTCATGACCTATGAAGGGATGAAGTTGAGCGATCGTGAGATCCTCGAGACATTGGAGGCTGCAAAAACCTGCGGCGCGCTGGCTCTGGTGCACGCCGAAAACGATGACATGATCGAATATTTGCGTGACGTTGCAGGTGACCGGGGGGATATCGCGCCGAAATTTCACGCCACAACCCGCCCCATCCCGGCAGAACGAGAGGCGACGCACCGCGCCATTGCGCTGGCGGAGGTCATTGGCGTGCCGATCGTCGTTGTCCACGTCTCCAACCGCGACGCGATGGAGGAGATCGCCGCCGGACGCGCCCGTGGCAGCAAGGTCTACGGCGAGACCTGCCCCCAATACCTCATGCTGACCAAGGACGATCTTGATCTTGAGGGATTTGACGGCGCAAAATATGTCTGTTCTCCACCGCCCCGCGATACCGCCAGCCAGATTGCCTGCTGGGAAGGACTGCAAACCGGCGTGTTCGACATCTTTTCGTCCGACCACTGCCCCTATCGCTTTGAAGATCCTCAGGGCAAGAAACGCCCCGCAGGCCTGAAAAGCTTTCGCTGGGTGCCAAATGGCATTCCGGGTGTGGAAACCAGCCTGCCAATCCTGTTTTCCGAAGGCGTCAGCAAGGGCCGCATCGATCTGCAGCGTTTCGTGGCGCTCAGTTCGACAAACCATGCCAAGCTTTACGGTCTTTATCCGCGAAAGGGCACCATTGCGGTGGGATCCGATGCCGACATCGTTCTGTGGGATCCAGCGCGCACGGAAACCCTGCGCCAAGACATCATGCACCATGGTGCCGATTATACGCCCTACGAAGGGCTGGACGTCGTGGGGTGGCCGACGCGCACCATCCTGCGCGGCAAGACAATCATGCGGGACGGAGCGTTATTGGTTGAAAAGGGCTGGGGCCAATATCAGAAACGCGCGCTGCATGGGCAGGAATTGACCTGAGTGCATGATTGCTGCCGGATTGCCCCGCATGCGCATCAGGATAAATCAGCGTCGTTTGACACCCTGCGAACCGCCTGACCGTTAACCCGGGCTTCAGTCTTGGAACCTATCCCTGGGATCAGGTTCTGGGGTTCAAGATGACAAAAACACCTGACAATGCAGTTCGACCGATCATCATCAAACGCAAGAAGGTGATCGTCGCAGGGGGGCATCACGGCGGTGCATGGAAAGTTGCCTACGCGGATTTTGTAACCGCAATGATGGCATTCTTCATGTTGATGTGGCTGCTGAACGCCACAACCGAACAACAGCGCAAGGGCTTGGCCGACTACTTCAGCCCGACGGTCCCGGTGGCACGGATATCCGGCGGCGGTGATGGTGCGTTTGGCGGCGACAGTCCGTTTTCCGAAACGACGACGGCCCAGAATGGCACCGGCGCCACAAATCTCAGGCCGACAGCCGGGCGGCAAAGCCTTGGCATGAACGGCACGGATCACACCGAAGACCGTCTTGCAGAAGCACAGGAACAGGCCATCGCAGCCGCGTTGGAGGCCGCGCTGAGCGGTGGTGGTGACAGCAGCGTCAGCGAGCTGGCCCTGCAACATATCAACACGCGGTTGAGTGATGAGGGGCTGATCATCGAGATATTCTCGCTGCCCGGTGCGCCGCTGTTCGACCAGGAAACCGGTGCGCCGGTATACTGGTTGGGTGATTTGGCCAGCGTCATGGCCAGCCTGTTTTCGACCGTAACCAACACTGTCGCCATCGCGGGTCACGTGCAGGCCGAACCGATCGTCGTGGCGTCCGAAAGCCGGTGGCAAACATCAACGGACCGCGCCCAGATGATGCGGTTGCTGCTTGAGGAAGGTGGGCTTGACCCCGCCCGTGTCGCCCGCGTGACGGGCCATGCGGACAGGGCACCCGTGACAGATCCGCGGATGGACCCGCGCAATGACCGGATTGAGGTAATCTTGCTCCGAAATCGGGTGTGATCCGGCGACCCAGCGGGAAAAACCCGGCAAATTTGATCTGTTAGGACTGCCTTAAGGGAGAACCCCGCATGGTGGCCCCAAATCGAGATGCAGCAGAAAGGCGCATGTGATGACGATATCCTCCTCACTGAATTCCGGAATCGCCGGATTAAACGTAAACGCCACACGGCTTGCGACCATCTCCGACAACATCGCGAACTCGGGCACGTATGGTTACAAGCGTGCAGCGGCCGATTTTCATTCCATGGTCATCGGCGAGGGCACGGGAAGTTATTCGGCAGGCGGCGTCCGGGTGTCTTCGTCGCGGATGATTGACCAGCGCGGAACCCTGATCACGACCAACAACCCGACAGATATTGCCATCGGCGGGCGCGGCATGTTGCCGATCACATCTGCCGCCGCGTTGAATCAGCCGGGCGACAGTCTGCCCATCATGCTCACGACCACTGGCTCATTTCGGCCTGACTCAGAAGGTATCCTGCGCACTGGCACCGGGCATGTCCTGATGGGATGGCCCGCGTCTCCCGATGGCACGATGCCCGGGTTTCCCCGCGATACCTTCGATGGGCTCGAACCGGTGCAGATCGGATCCAATCAGTTTGCGGGCGATCCGACCACCAGCATGCAACTAAGTGTAAATCTTCCGGCAACCTATACGCAGGCCGGTGCAAACGGTGACGCATTAACCATGTCGGCTGAGTATTTCGATAATCTCGGGACCTCCCAATACCTTGAAATCAACTATACGCCGACGGTGCCCGCCAGCGGCACATCCCACGAATGGATGATGGAAATTCGCGATTCCGCATCAAACGGCAGCGTTATTGGCGAATACACGATCACCTTTGACGATGCGCGTGGTAACGGCGGCAACCTGTTGAGCGTCACACAGGTCAGCGGCGGCGCCTATGATCCGCTGACCGGGGCCATCGGGCTGACTGTGGATGGCGGTCCGATTGATCTTCAGATCGGAACACTGGGCGATCCGGGTGGCCTGACGCAGTTGTCAGACAGCTTTGCCCGCGCGCCCGTTGTCAAAGACGGGTCCCCAGTTGGAAATCTGACCACGGTGGAGGTTGATGCAAATGGTTTCCTGCATGCCATCTACGACAGCGGATTCACCCGGACGATCTATCAGATCCCCGTGGTCGACGTGCCGAATATGAACGGACTGATCTCGCTGGATAACCAGGCGTTTCAAGTCTCGGCCAATAGCGGCCCGATCTTTCTTTGGGATGCCGGAGACGGGCCGACCGGAGAAATGGTCGGCTTCGCTCGTGAAGAGTCCGCCACCGACGTGGCCGCTGAACTGACGCAGCTGATCCAGACCCAGCGCGCCTACTCCTCCAATGCCAAGATCATTCAGACGGTCGACGAAATGCTGCAGGAAACAACGAACATCAAGCGTTGATCCCCCTCAAGGGACCTGATCCATGAGCATCTCCAGCGCGCTGTCGAATGCATTAAGCGGCCTGACCGTGTCGTCTCGTGCGACAGATATCCTGTCCTCCAACGTCGCAAACGCGATGACAGACGGCTATGGCACGCGCAGGTTGGAAGTCGGTGCGCGCGTGCTGGGCAACGCAGGTGCCGGGGCGCAGGTCATCGGCGTGACCCGAATGGCCGATATGGTTCTGATCGGGCAACGCCGGGGGGCGGATTCCAGTTTGGGCGCCGCCGCCACGCTGGCAGGGTATCATGGCCGCATCGAGCAATTGATTGGCACGCCCGATGCCTCGGGCAGCCTGTCAGCCAAGTTCGCAGATTTTGAGGCTGGCCTGATTTTGGCCGCGAACGGGCCTGACAGCCAAACAAGGCTGACGGCTGCCGTGACGGCAGCGATTGAGATGGTGACCGCGATCAACGACACCGCCGACGGCATTCAGGGAGAGCGGCTTGTCGCTGACCAGCGGATCGGACAGATGGTCGTGCAACTCAACGACAACCTCTCTCGTCTGGCAGATCTGAACCAACAGATCCGCTCTGGCATGGGTGGCGGTCGCGATGTATCCGCGCTTTTGGACGCGCAACAGGTTCTGGTCGATCAGATCGCACCGATGATCCCGCTGCACGAACGCCGCGACGGCGGTGGCCAACTGCAGCTCTACAGCAACGATGGCCGTGCCCTGCTGGATGGGAGGGCCGCGCAACTCGGGTTTTCAACTGCCTCCGTGATGGAGGCAGACATGACGCTTGCGAATGGCGCGCTCTCGGGGCTGTCCGTAAACGGTCAGCCGGTCCCGCTTGCTGGTGCTTTCCCCGCGTTTCAGGGCGGCGCACTGTCGGCGCAGTTTCATATACGAGACGTCGACGCGGTGGCATCTCAGGCCAGGCTCGATGCCGTCGCCCTAGATTTGGCCGCGCGGTTTGACGCCACGGGGCTTGATCCGACGCTGGGGGCCCTTGACGCTGGCCTCTTTACCGATGCCGGTGGGCGGGCCGATGGCTTGAACGAGGTCGGGCTGGCAAGCCGACTGCGGATCAACATCGCGGTCGTTGCTGATTCCGGCGGTGATGTCGCGCGCCTGCGCGACGGCTTGGGTGCGACCAGTGCCGGCCCGATCGGCGATGCGGGCCTGCTTATGGGCATGATCGACGCTCTTGGGGCAAGCCGCACAACCCAATCGGGCGGCTTTTCGGCTGTGGGACGCAGCATGGCGGGTCTTGTGTCCGACCATCTCTCGCTTGCAGGTCTGGCTCGGCAGACGGCAGAAACCCACCAAGGGCATGAATCTGCCCGCCACGCGGCCTTCCGCCAAGAAGAGTTGTCGGGCGGCGTCGACACCGATGCCGAGATGCAGCGGCTGTTGCAGATCGAACAGGCCTATGCCGCCAATGCCCGGGTGATCGCGACCGTCGAACAGATGATGGATCAACTCATGAGGCTGGGTGCATGAACAGTGTCGGTTCTGGTGACATGGCCCAGTTTTTTCGCCTGCGCAATGACGGCAGCCGCATGCAAAACGACCTTCTTCGTCTCACGACCGAGTTGAGCACCGGCCAGACAGCGGATATCGGGCGCAGTCTGGCCGGTGATTTCTCGGGGCTGTCGGATATCACGCGCAGCCTGCGGTTAAACACGGCATTTCGCCACTCGATCACTGAGGCGGCAACACAAGCGGCCACCAGACAATCGGCGCTTTCTGCCATTCAATCGCAGGTATCTGCGCTTGTCCCCGACCTGATGGCGGCAACAGCAAGCGGATCGCTGGCGGACCTGTCGCTGGACGCCGCCAATACCACCGACCGCTTCATTCAATCGGTCGCAACGATGAACCTGCGGATCGCAGGCCAAAGCGTGTTCGCAGGCAACGCGCCGGACCAGCCCGCACTGATTGACGGGCGCGCAATACTGGACGGATTGACCGCCTTGGTCGCCGGGGCCGCCACGTCCCCGGACATGATCGCGCTGGTATCAGACTGGTTTATGACCCCCGGCAGCGGATATGACACCCAAGCCTGGCAGGGCGGAGCCGGGCCCGCCTCACCAATCACGCTTGCCGAGGGGGTCCGCACAGACCCGTCGGTCAACGCACTCGCCCCGGAAATACGGCAGGCACTTGCTGGTCTTGCGTTGTCAGCCCTCGTCGGCGAACGCGCCGGGCCGGGTTCAACCACAGATCGCGGCCACATGATTCAGACGGCTGCCAATTGGCTGCGGACGGGAGAATCCGGCCTGACCCAATTGCAGGCCCGCCTCGGCGGCGCCGAAGCCCGCATCGAAGAGGCGCGCGTGCAAGCCGAAACAACGCGTGCAAGCCTTGAAATCGAACGTGGTCGCATCACCGCCGCAGATCCCTATCGCACCGCAACTGAACTTGAGGCGCTGCAAAATCAGCTTGATGCACTCTACCTGATGACTGCGCGCCTGTCCCGCCTGACCCTAATGGAGTACCTTCGATGATCCGGATGATTTGCCTGTCACTGGCCGTTTTTCTTTTTGTAGGCGCGGCGTCAGCGCAAGCTATTCGCATCAAGGATCTTGTGGATGTCGACGGGGTGCGCGGGAACGATCTGTTGGGCTACGGCCTGGTCGTCGGTCTGAACGGGACGGGCGATGGTCTGCGCAACGCGCCCTTCACCGAAGAAATCATGACAAATATTCTGGAGCGGCTGGGCGTAAACGTCACCGGCGAACAATTCCGCCCCCAGAACGTGGCCGCCGTCATCGTTACTGCGACCCTACCACCATTTGCCCGCGCAGGAGGCCAGATTGACATCACCGTGTCTGCCATCGGCGATGCCGACAGCTTGCTGGGCGGAACGCTTGTAATGACGCCCCTGACCGCCGCCGACGGCGAGATCTACGCCGTGGCGCAGGGCACGATTATCGCAGGCGGCGCCTCGGTTCAGGGGGATGCCGGAAGCGTTGTTCAGGGCGTGCCAACTGCTGGCACCGTCCCGTCGGGCGCGCGGGTCGAGCGCGAGGTGCCATTTGCCTTTGCCGATATGGAAGACATTCGTCTGGCCCTGCGCACACCCGATTTCACCACGGCAGCGCGGATCGAGACCGCAATCAACTCATCTTACGGTCGCGGTGTTGCTGTGATGCTTGATGCAGGGACGGTATCGTTGAGTTTTGCCGCGACACGTGACGGCTCTCCCGCTCATACCATCAGCCGGATCGAGAACATCCTGGTCGAACCTGAACGTCGGGCGCGCGTGGTTGTTGATCAGCGGTCCGGGACCATTGTGATGGGTGAAGACGTCCGGATCAGCCCGGTTGCCGTCGCGCAAGGAAATCTGACCCTTCGGATCGAAGAAACGCCGATGGCGGTCCAGCCAAATCCATTTTCGGACGGCGAAACCGTCATCGTGCCACGGACCACCGCAACGATTGATGAGGCCCCCGGAACGGCCTTGGCTCAAGTGAACGGCGGCACGTCCCTCTCCGAGGTTGTCTCGGCCCTGAATGCGCTTGGTGTGTCACCGCGCGAAATGATCGATATCCTGAACAGCATCCAAGCGGCTGGCGCACTGCATGCCGAATTCATTGTCCACTGACCGCTTGATCCGGTCGTTACGACAAACGCCGCCCTTCTGCTGAGGGGCGGCGTTCTGCAGTCTGGCGATCGGGGCGCGTCTCAGGTCCGTTGCAGGTATCTCATCACGGCCCGCGAACGGTATCCTGGCAACGTCTTGAGAACCGAAACGCGCAGGGCACGGTCCTGATCGCGCAAGATATGTGCGATGACGGCGGGGTGTTCATTCGCCAATTGGTCTGGATCGATCAGGCCCGCTATGCGTGTTGACAACATCCCCGCAGCAATATCCGCAACCGGAGGAAGCCCATCACCGACGGCATCCTGAGACACGGGAGACGGCAGCAGTTCGCCGATGTCATTTTGTCTGTCGGCCAGCAAGCCGCTGTCGCGCAACCGTTGCAGCAGACGGTTCCGTTGCCAGGTCATCGCGTCTTCATCCAGCGACGCATTGGCATCGGTCGCGTCCGGGGCGTGCAGGTCAAGCCCACGCGCCTTCATTGCGGCAAGCCCGCGAGGACCAAGCAACTCGGCCAAGACACGTTGTTTTTGAACGCGGTCACGGGGTAAGGGGTCGGTTGTCTGGTTTTGCATTCTGGTGCCTTCTCTCAGAAATAGCTGCGCACAAGCGCTCCGGTAATCAACGTCCACCCATCGGCCACCACGAAGAACGCCAGTTTGAACGGCAGGGACACGATTGCTGGCGGCACCATCATCATGCCCATCGACATGAGGATCGCGGCCACCACTAGGTCGATGATCAAGAACGGCAGGAAGATCAGAAAGCCGATCTGAAAGGCCCGCTCGACCTCGGACAGCATGAACGATGGGATCAGGATTGAGGCGTCGGGAACTTCTGACAGGGTCTCACCGCGCAGCCCGCTCAGGCTGGCCAACGTTTCACCATCGACGCGGTTCATCATGAACCCCCGAAACGGCTCATAAGCAGCCGACAAGGCATCTTCCACACCAAGCGAACCGTCGATCATCGGCGCGATCCCGACGGCGTAGGCCTCCTGAAAGACCGGGGCCATGACAAAATAGGTCAAGAAAAGCGCCAAGCTCACGATCAACATGTTCGGTGGGGACTGCTGTAGCCCAATGGCCTGCCGCAGTATCGACAGGACCGTGACGATGAACGGGAAACAGGTGATCATGATAGCAAGGCCGGGCGCAAGACTGAGCACCGTGATCAACGCGATCAACTGGATCGCGCGCGCGCTTACCGAACCCTCGCCGCCCAGATCGATCGAGATCTCCTGTGCATGGCCTAGCCCCGGCCAAAGCACAGCGCAGATCAACAGGGTCAGACACAGGGCAGATGTTCTAGGCATCCGCAATCTCGGTATCCGCCATTTCGGTCAGGCGAACCGCCAATTGTCCGGCGCGATCCCCCTCCATTTCCACCAGCTCGCCTTCGCCGATCAACCGATCACCAATATAAAGTTCGACCTTGTCCTCCATCCGCCGGTCCAGCTGCAGGACGGTATCGCGCGTCAGGGTCATCATCTCGCCAAGGTTGGGGTGCGCGCGACCCACACAAACCCGGATTTCAATTGGAACAGCGCGCAATGCTGCATGGCGTGCGGATGTGGTGGGATCTGTCATCAGGCAACCTCGGCGGTGGGGGCGATAAGGGACATCTCTTGAGTGACTGTGCGAATGACTTCCGCCATGCTGGCGGCCGCAGCACACAGGTCGATCTCCCGCTCCTCTCCGCCGAAACGGACCGAGATCTGACCCTCGGCAAATGCCGGCTCAGGGCGGATGGAAATCGTCAGCCGATCGTCGGCGCCGGTGATCTTTTCCAACGCCGCACAAGCTGCGGGGGCGGCGCGCAATTCCACCGCCAAGTTGCTGGTGGCATGCTCGGCAATTGCGCCAAGCTCTGCGGTCAATACCGGGCCGATCGCTGCGGCCGCCACTGTCGGCAACAGGCTGTCGGTGATCTGGTTGAACAGGGGTGTCAGCGCCAACAGCACATCGCGCCGCGCTTCGGCATATGTGAACGCCATTTCCTGAAGATTGCGTGCCAGATCGGCGCTGATATGGGCGCGCGCCTCCGACTCCGCCGTCAGGCAATCGTCCCAACCGCTTTTATATCCCTTTTCGAACGCCGACAGCCGATCTTCCTCGGGTAATGCATGCGATGCATCTGCCAGCATTTCATCTGCACGATCATACGACCGCACGGGGCCGAAATCGTCTAACATAAGTGGGCGTATCATCGGCTCACCTCCTCATCTTCGTCCATCCAGCTGCGGAGGATCTCCACCGTTTCTTCCTCACGCTCCTCGATCAACCGCCGCAGCCGCGCAACAGGGTCACTTGCCGGGGCTGCGACCATCGGCGGTGGCGCAGCGATCGGGTCCAAACCAGACTCCGGTGAAGGAAGTTCATGGATAGTATTCGCGGCCGCCAAGGCGCGCGGTGGCGCCCGGCCGACGGTAGAGACAGTAGGATCGTTTGCTCGCGTCGCGGGCGCCTCCAGAAGCGGCGCCGTAACTGGCGCGCGTGGAAAATTATCCTCCGGGGGGGCGATAAAATTCGCGGAACGCAACATGGGGCGCAACAACCCAAATGTAATCGCCAGCGCGACAGCACTAAGGAGTGCGATCTGCAAGAGCCGGTTCAGGTCCAGCCCGGCCCCGGCAGTCGGTTCGATAAGGTCATTGGCTGGAAGCGCTTCGAACGCCATCGATTGAATGGAAACCTGGTCCCCCCTCTCGAGGTCAAAGCCAATGGCCGAACGCACCAAGGTTTCCAGCGCGGCGATTTCCTCATCCCTTCGGGGCACGATGGTTGCCACGCCATCGGCCCCCACTTCGGTGACACCGTTCAAAAGGACAGCAACTGAGATGCGGCGCACGCCACCCGGTACGTGCTCGACCTCGCGCTGGGTCTCTGACATGTCGAACGTCACGCGCTCCCGGCTTTCGGTGGCCGTGCTGGTCGATGAGCTGTCCCCCTCGACGTCGCCCGCGTCTGGCAGGTTGGATGCGACGGTAACTCCACCTGCATTGTTGTCGCGGGCCGAATCCTCCCGTTCTTCCGTGTCGGTTGAAATGACGACGCGGCTTTGGGGGTCAATCAACCGCTCCAGAATGGTTTCGCGCGCGGTTGTAAGTTCGACGGTGACCTCAACGACCGCGTTCCCCGGACCCACGCGGGCAGCAAGAAGGCGGGCGATGTTCTGGCGCAAAGTCTCGGCCCGGCCGTTGGCATCGGCCCCCGGTGACATCAGACTATCGCCGCCCAACACGTGACCGCTATCCGCGTCGATCACGGTCACATTTTCTGCCAGCAAGCCGGGAACTGATGACGACACAAGATAGCGCAGCGCCTGCGCATGCGAGGCCGAGATCGCGCCCGATGCCGGCTGCAACGCGACCGACGCCGTCACCATCTGCGCTGGCTGAAATGGGTCTTGGCCGGGGTTGGCAATCAGGACACGCGCCGCCCGAATATGTGGGCTGGACACAATCGTGCGGGCAAGTTCGCCCTCCTTGGCGCGCCAAAAAGCAGCATCAAACATCTGCGAGGTGGTGCCGAAGCCCGAGAGCGAATCCAGCAGTTCATAACCCGCAGCACCGTTTGCAGGCAGACCATCCGCCGCCAACGCCATACGCAGTTGATCGCGCATCGCCTGTTCCACGAAAATCGCATCGCCACGCACGGTGTAGATTGCGCCGCGGGCATCCAACGCCTGAATCACCTGCCCTGAGGCGGTCGCATCAAGACCGGAATAAAGCAGCGTATAGGACGGTGCGGTTGCAAGACGGCTGAGGATGACGAGCACCGCGAGAAGCGCGACGACACTGCCGATCAAGAACGCCCGGCGCCGTGTATCCAGCCCCATCCAAAACCCGGTCAGTCCGTTCACCTGATGCCTCGCTTGTCATGCCATTCTGGCCAACTGCCCCGGTGATAGCCTCCTCGCGATTAACAATCGGTTAGTGCTGTCGCGCTATCACCACAGTCGACACAAACCTGATGAGAGAGCGACATGGCCGATATTGCCGCCCCTGAATCCGAGCCAAGGAAACGCGGCATCATGATGCCAATTCTGGTTGGCCTGCTGTTGGCGGGCTTGGCGGGCGCAGGTGGATTTTGGGCTGTCGGCCAAGGGTTCTTCGCAGGCTCGGCCACACCAGAAACCGATAACCATGCGGGCAATGCCGATGATGGTGGCCACGCGGCAACCAGCCACTCTGCGGTGGCCTTCGTTCCGCTGGAAACGCTGACGATCTCCCTTGGCGGCGAATCGTCTGGCCAGTTCCTGATCTTTGCCGCGCAACTTGAGGTCGCACCCGAACACGAGTCCGAGGTGACGACCCTCACACCGCGGGTTCTGGATGTCCTGAACAGCTATCTCCGCGTGATCAGCGTGGCGGAACTGAGTGAGCCCACCAGCCTGATGCGCCTGCGTTCCCAGATGCTGCGCAGGGTGCAGATAGTGACCGGTACGGGGCGCGTTCGTGACCTCTTGATAACGCAATTCGTGGTGAACTGATGCAAGCCTACCTGAGTATCGCGGCCGATTTCCTGATGATTTGCGCCAGTGCCGGCGCGGGCATCTATTGCATGGTGTTGTCGCGGCGGCTGACGCGGCTGACAAGCTTTGACAAAGGTCTTGGCGGCGCGATCGCCGTCATGTCCGCACAGGTCGACGAGATGAAAGCAGCCCTCGTCAACGCCAAGTCAGGGTCGGACGCGGCGGGGCGCCATCTTGGAGATTTGACCCGTCAGGCCCGCGAGATCGGGGCAGAGCTGGAGATGATGATCGCCGCCTGTCATGACTTCGCCGAGGAGGCGATTGCAGTTCAAACCCCGGACCCTGCACCGCCCCCCATCAAAGACGAAACCAGCCCCCAATCCGCCGATGACACCCCCCCGATCTTTGGCAGCCGCCGCAACGCCGAACGCGCGGCCCCGGTATTCCACCACCGCGCAACGGCCAGGACCTAGAGCATGGCGCGGCAAAAATCCCATCGCAGATGGCGCCAGCGCAGTCTGCTGACGCTTTTGGGTCTGTTTTTTGCGGTCTCCTCGGTGTTGCGTCTGGGAAACATCGATGAAGCCTGGGCGAATATCGGCACGCCGATTGACAGCGACATCATGACGGTCGGCTCCTGTGACATGACCGATACACTCCGCGCCACCCTCGCCGAAGCCGCGAGCTTGCGTGACGGGCTGACGGAACGGCAATTGGCGCTGGATGACAGGGAACGGGCGCTGGATGCCGCGCAGATCCTGATCGAGGCACGCATCGCGGAACTTGAAGCCGCCGAGGCGCGGCTGGAGGCCCTTCTGTCGCTATCAGACAGCGCGGCCGAGACCGACCTTGAACGCCTGACGCGTGTATACGAGACGATGGATGCCGCCGAATCCGCCCCCCTCTTTGCCCAGATGGAGCCCAGTTTCGCGGCCGGGTTTCTATCCCGGATGACGCCGGAAGCCGGGGCCTCACTTCTGGCCGAACTGGAACCGCAGGCGGCCTATGCCATCTCGGTGGTTCTTGCCACGCGCAATGCGTCAGCCCCACGGCGCGACGCCCCCGACACACAAGATTAAGGATTTCTCCTCATGATCACGAAGCCGCAAATCCGGAGTCGCAAATGATTGGGATCATCGGGATAATCGTCGTCGTGGTCACCGTCTTCGGCGGCTATATGGCCGCAGGCGGAAAATTCGGCATCATCCTCAAATCGTTGCCCTATGAAATGACCATGATCATCGGCGCCGCCGCAGGCGCTTTCATCATTGCCAACGATAAATCGGGGATCACGCACACCATCAGGGACGTCAAGAAGGTCTTCAAGGGGCCGAAATGGCGGCATGCGGATTTTCGCGATCTTCTGTGTCTTCTGTTCGAATTGATCCGTCTAGGCCGTCAGAATGCGGTCGCGCTGGAGGAGCATATCGAGACACCGAGCACCTCGGACATCTTCGGGCGCTATCCCCGCATCATTGCTGACAAGGAAGCGGCCGGGCTGATTTGCGACACACTCCGCTCGGCCTCGATGAACTACGACGATCCGCATCAGGTCGAAGAGATATTGGATAAGCGCCTTGATGCGCGCCTGCACCATGCGATGCATTCGTCGCATGCCCTGCAAACCGTCGCCGACGGGCTGCCGGCCCTTGGGATCGTCGCGGCGGTTCTGGGCGTGATCAAGACCATGGGCTCCATCGATCAACCTCCCGAGATCTTGGGGAAACTGATTGGCGGTGCCCTGGTTGGAACGTTTCTGGGCGTTTTTCTGGCCTATGGTTTCGTCGGCCCCTTCGCCACCAAGGTCAAGATGGTGGTCGAAGAAGACCACCAATTCTACCTCCTGATCCGCGAGGTGTTGATCGCGAACCTCCACAACCATGCGACCAATATCTGCATAGAAGTGGGCCGGCAGAACACGCCCAGCCACATTCGCCCGGAATTTGCGGATCTGGAAACCGCCCTGCGCAATCTGAAACAATCGGCCGCAGCATGATGAGAATTCTGATCATGGCGCTGGCGTCGTGCTGGACTCAGGCTGGTCTGACACAGACTGTACGGGTCCAGTCGGGCGAACATGAGGGGTTTTCACGTCTCGTCTTACCGATCGGGACGGACCGTAGCTGGACGCTGGATCAGGACGGGAACGAATGGTCGCTTGGCTTTTCGCCAAGTGTGACGGCCTTCGATCTTGATCGCGTCTATCAGTTGATCCCACGTGACCGGTTAGCCGCAATAACAGAGGATGGCGGCTTGCGCCTCAGCATCGGATGCGCCTGCTCCGTCACGGCATTTCGGCACCAAGCGCGGTTTCTGGTGATCGATATCGCGGATGCGCCTGATGCAACGGAACCGGACGGACAAGATGTTATGCCTGCCGGAACCGCATCGCCACTCCTCCCGCTGGCACAAATCCTGAACCGTCCGCAAATAACGTTGGACACAGGCGGTGCCGCTCCCGATCTGGGGGGCACCGACCCCACTCGCCTGATGGAAGCTGCCGCGATCATGTCGGAACAACTGGCACGCGCAGCTGCCGGAGGCCTGCTTGAGGCCAGCACGGGCCAGCCGCTGTCCCATGCCACGCCGGTGCGCCGCACCGACGCAATCCTCGTCGAGGGTGACCGAGCGACAGGCCCCCCGGAAATCATCCCTGCCTTACCGCTTCCCATTCGTGCGGAAACTGCTTTCGATGCTGCGCAACATGCCGATCAGGGCGCAGAGCCGCAACGCACCTCGGTGGCCTGTCAGGGCCACTCCCTGCCGATTGCGGAATGGGCGCACGGCATCGGGTTCGAACAGGAAATCGGGACGCTGCGCGCCGCGCTTTATGACGGGCGTGACGTTTTGCGTCCGGATGGCGTTCTGCAATTGGCGCGCTATTATCTCTATCACGGCTTCGGAGCAGAGGCCGCGTTCTGGCTTAATCAGCTTTCCGACCCGCCACCGAGCCTGCTAGCCATCTCACATATCCTCGACCATCGGCCCGGCGCCGCATTTGCCACCACCGGCAACACGGCCCAGTGCAGCGCGGCAGAGGTGCTCTGGAGGGTTCTTGGCCAGGGGGAAATGCCCGACCTGTCAGATGAGCAATTGGGCGCCCTACAACAAAGCTATGCGGCATTGCCGCCCGGGTTGCGAGACCAGGTGGGGTCGGATCTTGCAGGATGGCTTCAGGAAAACGGGCACGCCGCCGCAGCAAGAAACATACGCGATATAATGCTGCGTGGTGGTCGGGTATCAGACGATGCGCAGCTGCTCCTTGATCTGAGCCTCGGGATCGGCGCACCCAACACCGCCCAAGACGCTCTTTCCGAAATCTTATATCACAATAGGACAGACGCGCCATCAGCACTGGCACATCTCCTGACCGTCGGCGACCTGTCGGCCAGCGATGACCTGATCGAAGCGGCGGAGGCGACGTTGCGGGAAACCGGGTTGGACACAGCACCTGAAGGACTGTGGCATCAGCTGATCATGGCATATGCAGCCGCAGGCGACATCGAACGTGTCGGCCAGTTGATCGGGGAAGGCTTGGCTCAAGACGACGGCGCCGCCGCGATCCTGACACCGCTTTTCGCCACCCTGATTGCGCAAGGCGATACTGCGGGCATTGCCATGATGGCCAGCCGTTTTGCCGACGAATGGACAGCGACCGGATCGGACGCTGGACGGATCCGTCAGGCAGCGATAGGCCACTTGCGCGATGCGGGGCTTTTGGTGCTGGCAGAAGAACTCAGGCCACGCGGCAGCGCACCTTTGATCCTGCCCGCCAGCACCCAGATCGCACCGCCGGTTGTCAGCTCGGCCAGATCCGCGTGGGAAAGCGGCAATTGGGCCGGACTGGCCAACGAGGCGGCCGGGCCCCATGCCGAAATCGCCCAGACGCTCTTGCGTCTGGATCAGGGTGCTGCGCCACAACCACAATCCGCGACAGCAATCTCGCTCATGCTTGACCAAAGCCGCGAAACCCGCGCCCAGATCGTGGCCCTGCTTCGCGAACCCTCCTTGTCATCTCCGGCGGCTGTGCCCGTCGACTGATCCACCCTTCTGCAAGAATTGCGGAGTTTCCAATGCCATCTCCGGTCACCTCTACAGCCCGATCCGGGCGCTGGCTCCTGCTCTCGGTGATCGGGGGCATCGCATCGATCGGTGTTCTGCACGCCAGCACTGCGGATATATGTGATGCCGCCGCCCAAGAGGCTGCAACCGCGACCGGGATTCCGCCTGCCATCCTCCAGGCCATTACGCGCACGGAAACCGGGCGCACGACGGGAACCGTGTTTGCGCCTTGGCCATGGACCGTTAATATGGAAGGTGCGGGACATTGGTTCCCCACTGCGGATGACGCCCTGAACTTTGCCGAGGCGCACCGCGCGGCCGGTGCGCTCAGCTTCGATATTGGCTGTTTTCAGATCAATTATCGCTGGCATGGGGACGGCTTCACTTCCATCGCGGCCATGTTCGACCCTGTCGAAAATGCCCTCTATGCAGCCCGGTTCCTGGCGCGCTTGCACGAAGAATTTGACACTTGGGAGGCGGCGGTCGGTGCCTATCATTCACGCACCCCGGCCCATTCGGCACGATACCTTCACAGCTATCAACAGCACTTGACCACATTAACCGCTGAACCCGTCATCGTAGCCCACCAATCGCAAGACGCCATGGCCGCGCGAACACCGTTGCTGATCGGTGCAAGCGGACATCGCGGATCGTTGGTGCCCGTCGCGGTCGTCGGCATCAGCAGCCTGTTCGGGGGACGGCCATGATCACCATCCGCAGCATCTTCGCACCGACGATCCTGTTCGCTCTGGCATTGATGGCTGTCATCGTGATGATGATCCTTCCGGTTCCGTCCTTTGTCCTTGATATCGGGTTGGCCACCTCGTTCGGGCTCGCGATCCTGATCTTCACGGTCACGTTGTTCATCGAGCGGCCGCTGGATTTCTCTGCCTTCCCAACCGTTCTCTTGGCCTCGCTGATGTTACGCCTGTCGCTTAACGTATCGTCGACCAAGTTGATCATTTCGCAAGGACATACCGGGACGGACGCGGCCGGTGGCGTCATCGAAGGCTTCGCGATGTTCGTGATGGGTGGCAGTGTGGTGATGGGGCTGGTTGTCTTCTGCGTTCTGCTGATTGTGAACTTCATCGTGATCAACAAGGGCGCGGCCCGCATGGCCGAGGTTGGGGCGCGGTTTGCATTGGATGCCATGCCGGGCAAGCAATTGGCCATCGACGCCGACATGTCCGCCGGGGCCATCGATCACACAGAGGCCAAGGCCCGCCGTGAAAAAGAACAGGCTGAAACGACCTTTTTCGGTTCGCTCGATGGGGCATCGAAATTCGTCAAGGGTGATGCCATCGCGGGCTTGCTGATCACGCTGCTGAACCTTGTCGTCGGGCTTGTGATCGGGACCACCATGCACGGCATGCCGATTGGTCAGGCATTCGAAACCTACGCAATCCTGACGGTCGGTGATGGGCTGGTCTCGCAGATCCCGGCGGTCATCATTGCGATCGCTTCGGCCCTCCTGCTGGCGCGCGGGGGGGCCACCGGGGCTACCGATGTGGCGCTGCTGGCGCAATTGGGCAAACACCCGTCTGCACTGGCAACAGTCGCCGTCCTCATGGGGGTTTTCGCGTTGATGCCCGGGCTGCCGCTTTTTCCCTTTCTTCTGGGTGCCACGGCACTAGGTGCCGCCGCCTTTCTCCGCCATCAGACGATCGCCTCCGAAAAGATCGCCCACGACGCCCCTCCGCAGATCGAGACAGCCGCCAAGCCCGCGACCATGGGCGACATCCTTGATCTTGATGATATCCATGTGGAGTTCGCACCCGATCTGGTGGCCTTGGCTCTTGATCCCGCGACTGGCCTTGACGCCCGCATCCGCAACATGCGGGAACATGTCGCCCGAAGCTTTGGCCTGATCCTGCCCGAAATGCGGTTGACCGATCGGGCCGACCTGCCGACGGGCACATATGCGATCCGCATTCAGGGCGTCCAACACGCCGAGGCGCGATTGCGCCCGGGGTCGATTCTGATCCTGAAAAGCGACGATGTGACGGACCTGCCGCCGGGCGAAGACGTGGAGGAACCCGTCTATCGCGCCCCCGCGCGCTGGATAGACCCTGACCACAGAGAGACGGCCGCCTTGGCCGGCTTGACCGTTGTCGATCCATCCGAGGTGCTGGCCACACATCTTCTGGAGGTCCTCAAGACGAACCTCGCGCGCTTGCTGACGTTCAAGGCGCTGCAACGTCAACTCGACGCTTTTGTTACCCTGTCCGATGGCACCCGAGCCGAAGAAAATCGCCGCTTGCTGGATGAACTGGTGCCCGACAAGGTGCCGCTTAATCTTCTGCACGCGGTTTTGCGCCTGCTGTTGGCGGAACAGGTTTCGGTCCGAAACCTTCCCCTGATCCTGGAAGCGATTGCCGAAGCCAAGGGGCCGAATGCCCAATCCGACATCATCTGCGAACATGTGCGTCAGCGTCTCGGGTTTCAGTTGCTGGCCGATCTCAAACGGGCCGACGGCACAGTCCCCTTGGTGCAACTTTCCGGCGCATGGGAAGATATTTTCCAGCAACATCAGGTGGGAGGGGAGGCAGGACTGCCCGATATCGCCCTGCCGCCCGAAAAATTCAACGCGCTTGCCCAAAGCGTTGGCGACAAGATCGCGCAGGCCAGTGAAAAGGGAACCTATGCCGCGGTCGTCACCTCGGCCTTGCGACGGCGTTTTGTCCGAACCGTCCTGACCGCGCGCGGCATCTCAAATCCCGTGCTCTCGTTCGAGGAGATCGGCTTGGAGGCAAAGCCCGCACTTGTCGGGTTGGCCGCCCCATGATCGATATGTTGGCCCAGTTGCTCTTGCTTAGTCAGTCGTGGCTCAGTGCAGGGGCGGCGGTTTTCCTGCGGATCGGGGCCGCGTTCATGGTGCTTCCCGCCTTTGGCGAAAGCATGATCCCCGCACGGGTGAAACTGGGTGCGGCCCTAGCCTTCACGGTGGTGCTGACGCCGATGTTGGTCGCGGATGTTCCTGCCGGTCCGGTCATGCCCCCGATCGGCTTTTTCCTGACCGAAGCCATCGCCGGTCTTGTCATCGGCATAGCGTTGCGCCTTGTGGTCCATGCCCTGCAGATCGCAGGCACTATCGCGGCGCAATCCACCTCGCTGTCTCAGATCATGGGCGGCGCCATGCCCGACCCGCAGCCCGCGATGGGAACGATCTTGATGCTGGCGGGGCTGACTCTGGCCGTGATCAACGGGCTGCACGTCCATCTGGCTGAGCTGTTTCTACGCTCCTATCAGCTCTTGCCGATCGGTGTCCTGCCGGGCCCGCAGGCAATCGCCGGATGGGGCGTTGCGCAGGTGACGCAGGCGTTTGAATTGGCATTTTCGCTGGCCGCGCCTTTCATGATCGCGTCGCTGCTCTACAACGTCGCGCTAGGCGTCATCAACAAGGCGATGCCGCAACTGATGGTGGCATTTGTGGGTGCGCCCGCCATCACGCTTGGCGGGCTTGTGCTGCTTCTGGCGACCATGCCCTTCATCCTGCCGGTCTGGCTCGACGCTTTCAATGGCGCCTTGGCCGATCCGCTTGGGGCGCGCTGATGGATAATGATCAGAGCCCGGGCGACAAACCGTATGATGCCACCCCCCAACGGCTGGAGGAGGCCCGGCGAAAGGGCGAGATCGTCCGCTCTGCGGATCTGAACACCGCCATTATATACGGGGGGCTGTTGCTGGGCACGGTGTTGGTTGCACCATGGGCAACGCAAATCCTCGGCATCATGACTCAGGTCCTTCTGGGACAGGCCGAAACCCTTGCACCGCTCATGCTTGCACCCGGAGGTATGGCGGTATCCGCAGGTATCATCTGGCCTGGGCTGCTGATCATCATTGTCGTCACCGCAATTCCGGGCCTGTTGCTCGTGATCTCCCTGCTGGCGCAACGCGCCATCCTGTTTACCCCCGATAATCTCATGCCCAAACTGTCGCGGATCGGGCCGATTTCGCAGGCCAAGAACAAGTTCGGATCGCATGGCCTGTTTCAGTTCGCCAAATCCGCAATCAAACTTGCGTTGATTTCCATCCTGCTTACCTGGTTTCTGTGGCAACGCGCAGATCAGGTTCTGGGCGCAATCTATGCGTCACCGGGGCAGGTCTTGCTGATGCTTGGGCAGCTTTGCATGGCCTTCTTGATGGTGATCTTTGCAATCGCATTGGTCATGGGCGGGGCAGACTACCTCTGGGAGTGGGCACAGCATCAAAACAAGAACCGCATGACACGACAGGAAATCATCGACGAATCAAAGCAATCCGAGGGCGATCCCCACTTCAAGCAACACCGCCGCGCCCGTGGGCAGGCGATCGCACTGAACCAGATGTTGGCCGATGTGCCCAAGGCGGATGTTATCGTCGTCAACCCCACGCACTATGCTGTTGCCTTGAAGTGGGATCGCGGGAATGGCGGGGTCCCGATTTGTGTCGCCAAGGGCGTGGATGAGATCGCCGCGCGGATTCGCGAACTGGCCGCCACATCCGGCATCCCGATCTACAGTGATCCGCCCACCGCGCGCGCATTGCACGCAACAATCGAAATCGGGGCGCGGATTACGCCAGACCAATATCGCGCGGTTGCCGCCGCGATCCGCTTTGCCGACATGATCCGCCAGAAAGCGCGCGGCTCACACAGATGAAAGCTGATCCGCGTTTGCAGCAACTGACGCAAGTCGCGACGCTCTTGGCGGACCGCGCCTTGGAGCCCGTCGCAGCCAAGCAGTTAAAGGTCGATGAGATAAGACAGAAGCTGACTGATCTTTCCGCCAAGAAAGCAGACATACTTATGCAAGAAGTCGCGCTGGAGGAGGGCGCGATTCTCTCGCGACATCTGACCCACATCGGCCACGAACGCAGCCGGCTTTTGCTGGCGCAAGCCAAGGCGGAGGCGGCGCTTGAAATCGCAAAGGACGCGGCCCGGCTGGCCGTCGGTCGCCGCGAGGCTCTGACACGGCTGCTTGGCCGGCCCTAGGCCTCATGCATCCTGCCGGGTGATATCGACTATCAGCACGTCACGAACCACGGGACCGAGCACGCCCGCCGCAGCCTCGCGCAGACCTTCGCGCAGAGGGGCCATGGCCGCAGCCTCGGTAAAGCTTCCGTCAAAACCACCCGCATTCGCATGGGCAAACATCACACGCAGGAACGTGTCCCGCAAACGCGGCTCATGATCGAACACTGCCTCGTTCAGGCCAAGCGGCACTTCGATGGTCAGGGATATCACCACAAGGGACCTGACGGTGGAGTTCCGCACGATCGGCACGATGAACTGATTGTTGAGCCGCACGTATTCAAAACCGTCGCTGGCTGGAATGATCTGTTCATCCTCGGAGTCTACCTGGGCCTCGTCCCCTGAATGATCATCGGATGCGTCATCTGCATGTTCATCGATGTCCACGACGTCTGGCGCCCGGTCGGATGCCAGCAGAAAACCGGCCGCAATCCCGCCGGCAAGCCCGATCAACAAGAGGACAACAGGGATAAGAAATCGGATCATAGGCGCGCTCAGAACGGCAAGATGATGTCAGAGATCTGTTGCCCATAACGCGGTTGCTGCATGTCAGAGATCTGGCCGCGGCCGCCATAAGAAATTCGCGCGGCGGCGATCTTGTCATACGTCACCTCGTTCTGGCGCGAGATATCCTCGGGCCTGACATAGCCCGAGACCAGCAACTCCCGGATCTCGAAGTTCACGCGAACTTCCTGTGAGCCTTCGATCCGCAGCACACCATTGCCCAGCACTTCGGTCACGGTCGCCGCCACCCGCAAGGTCAATTCCTCATTGCGGCGCACCGCGCCATCCCCCGATGAACGGCTGCGCGACGACGTGTCGACAGCGCTGTCCAAGCTGGAGCCTTCCGGCATCAGATCATTCAGCTGCTCGGGCAAACCCAGAAAATCCGGCAGGGCTAATTGTTCCGATCCGCTGCGTCCGCGTTCTGTCGCGTTCGAGATTTCGGCGCTTTCGTCGATCTCGATGACTACGGTCAGGATGTCGCCCCGTCGACCCGCACGGCGATCTCCGAGCAGCGACTGCCGACCGGAGGTCCACAACGAGGCGGCATCGTAGTCCTCCGGGGCGGCGGCAGACATCGGCAACGGGGCCGAATTCATCGCGAAAACTTCGTTGCCCCCGACGACCGAGTTGAAATCGGGGCTCCGCCCCACCTCGGCCAAACGACCGCAGCCGGCGACAAAAACCAGCAGGGCAAAAACGGCAAATGACAGTTTGGGCATGGGTCAGGGTCCAACGGTGACAAGTCCGCGTGCCGAAGCCACGCCGGAGATGGTGTTACGGGAATCGAGATTGAGGACGCGAAGCGGCTCGCCAGCGGCGGCGCGGTCCAACGCGCGACCTTCCGCAAGGATAAGCAGACCACCTTGTTCATACCGCAAGGTGACGATTTCATTCCGCTCCACGATGGCAGGCGCCCGGAGATCTCCGGGCCTGATCGGGCGACCCGGATAAAGGTTCACCCGCGCCTCCATTCCCACGGCATCCTCAATCGCGCTCAGCGCACCCGGCGTGTCCCCATCGGCCAAGGCCACGTCGGATGGCATGATCAGGCTCAAGCCCCGGATGGTGCCGGCAGCGATCACCGTGTCGGCGAATGCCGGGCCTGAAGTGACGGCGCAGGCCAAGATCAATGCGCGCATCATCAACGGATCTGCGTCGTTGCGCCAAGCATCTGGTCAGCTGCCGTGATAACCTTGGCATTCAATTCATAACCGCGCTGCGCCTCGATCAGTTCGGTGATCTCTCGCACCGCATCGACCGAGCTTTCCTCCAGATATCCTTGACGCAACGTGCCCAGCCCGTCTTCTCCGGGCTGGCCCTGAACGGCAGTGCCGGACGCCGAGGTTTCGACAAAAAGGTTTGACCCCATCGCCTCCAACCCGCGATCGTTGGAAAAGCCCACCAACGTCAATTGACCCAACAATTCCGGCTCCACCCGATCGGCGAAATAGGCATAGATCTCGCCATCCGCATTGATCGAGATGGAACGGCTGTCATCCGGGATCGTGATGCCGGGGGCCACTTCGAATCCATCGGCTGTCACGATCTGTCCGTCGCCTGTCCGTTGCAGGGCACCGTCGCGCGTGAACCCCGGCAGGCCCGAAGGCAGTGTTACCTCAAGATAGCCGCGCCCTTCGATGGCCACATCCAGCGTGCCACCAGTTTGCGACAGACTACCTTGCGCCACGTTGACCGAGACCGCCGCAGGCCGCACACCCAACCCAAGCTGCACGCCCGCCGGCACCACTGTTCCGTCGGCTGCGCTGATCGAGCCGGCGCGTGTCATCTGTTGATAATGAAGATCCGCGAAATCAGCGCGGCGGGCGCTGTAGCCGGTCGTGCTCATATTGGCGAGGTTGTTCGAAATGACCTCCACCCGCATCTGCTGGGCGCTCATGCCGGTTGCGGCAATATCAAGGGCTCTCATGTGTCGGCTCTCCTTCTCGTCAACTGCGGGCGCCTGCCGTGCGCAGGAAATCGCGGATACGTTGGTCTTCCTTGTCGAGGAAGCTGGACCCCAGTTCATAGGATCGCTGCACCTCGATCATGCGGGCGATCTGCGCTACCGGGTTCACGTTCGATTGTTCAAGGAAACCCTGCAGCACCTGAGTTTCAGCGGCTGGTTCGACCCCCGCCGCCGCCGTGAACATCACCCCCGCCATGCGTGTCAGATCGTTGGGGTCAACGGGTTGCCATAGGCCGATCACCGTCAGTGGTCGATCATCCGCGCTCAGCGTGCCATCGCCGGCAAGGTTGACGGTACGCGCATCGGGCGGAACAAACACCGGCGCACCCCCGCCATCCAACAGCAGATGGCCGTCTGGTGTCACCAATTCACCGAACTCGTTGCGAATGAACGCCCCCGCGCGGGTCAAAGCCGCGCCCTCGGGCGTTTCGATCAGGAAAAACCCGTCGCCTTCGATGGCGAAGTCGAAATCGCCGCCGGTCTGCTCCAGCGCACCTTGCTGGGCCGATATCATCCGTCCGTTGGCCACCGCCATCGACAGGCTGTCCTGCCCACGACCAAGCGCCTCGACATGTTCGGCAAAGATGATCGCCTCGGCACGAAATCCAGTGGTGGAGATATTGGCGATGTTGTTGGCCACCACCTGCATCTCGCGCATCAATCCCACTTGTCGGGTCAAGGTCGTGTAACTGGCATTCTCCATCTACATGCCCTCAATGATCGGAACCAGATGATCCGAGAAATAGGTTGCCAATGTCTGCGACATGAAACCCATCGATACCCAGAAAACCGCCACGATCGCTGCAAGCTTGGGAACAAACGTCAACGTCATCTCCTGAATCGACGTCAGCGCCTGAAACAGGCCCACGACCACCCCGCTGATCAGCGCCGCCGCCAGAATCGGGGTCGAGATCGCGACCGAAATCCATAGCCCCTGCCGCAAGGTGTCAAAGAAGATCATTTCATCCATCAGACTGGCATCCTCAGGATTTCCTGATACGCCTCAACCACCCGATCCCTGACCGTCACTGCGGTTTCAACGGCCAACTCGGTCTGCGCCAACGCGGTGACAAGCGCATGCGGGTCGGCCCCGGTGGTCATCGATGCGTGGGCCATCCGTTCCCCGTGCTGCACGGTATCGGTGAAACTCTGCAACGCTTGGGTAAAGGCATTGCCCGCATCATTTCCGCCCGACTGCGGCTGCGGCTGCAACCGCGCCTGACCATAGGCTTGGCTGGCAAGTGTCGTTCTGACATCCATCTCTCAGGGTTCTCCCGGTGGGTTAGCGGCGCAAAAGATCGTTCAGCGATGTGGACATCTGCCGGATCTGATCGAAGACGCGCAGGTTCGCCTCATAGCTGCGCTGCGCCTCGCGGGCATCGGCCAGTTCGATCACCAGATCGACGTTGGATCCGTCGTAATATCCGGCCGCATCGGCCATTGGGTGGCTTGGGTCATGGATCCGCGGCAAAGTCCGGTCATCCAGTTGCACCGATCCGGTGGTGACCGCGCCGGTGACGTCCGCGTTGCGGTCCGCTTCGAAACTTGTGACCTTGCGCCGATAGCCCGGAGTATCGGCGTTCGCGATATTCTCGGACACAAAGCGCAAGCGGTCCGACTGGCTGCGCATACCGCTTGCGGCTATGGACAGGGCCGCGCTGAAATCGGTCATCTCATGATCCTTTGCATCGGTTTACCGCCCCAGACTGGTGCGCAGCACATTAAGCGCGGATTCGTACACGCGCAGGGCGCGCGAATGGCTCCGCTGGGCCTCGATCCCACGCAGCATTTCTGTCTCCAGCGCGACGGTATTACCGTTGGGCGATGCCGGCCCGCCCGCGTCCACAGTGCGGATCGCAAGGTCGGGAAAACCACCTGAACGGGTATCAAGGCTGCGGAATGTCTCTTCGAAGGGGGTAACGTCCCGGGCGCGATAGCCGGGGGTATCGGCATTCGCGATATTCTGCGCGACAACCGCCTGACGCGCGGCGGCGTGGCGGGCCTGGGCCTGAGCAAGCCCGAAGATCTCTAGGTTGTCGAACATCGGGGCTTCTCCCTCGATTGGATACACCGATGCTTAACTGTGATTCCTTTAGAAAGCGTAAGCAGGCCAGAACGGCCCAGGAGGAGATCATGATGCCCAGCGACATGTTTGACCCGTTGACGATGCGGTTGCGCGCGATCCGCCCCTCACACGTGGTCGGTCGCGTGACAGCACTCGGGCCGGGGTATCTGCATGTCACCGGCCTGAACCGCGTGGCCGCCATGGGCGACCGCGTCCTGATCGACGGGGCCATGGCCGGCGAAATCCTGCATATGGATGCGCAGGGGTGTCGCGTCATGCCCGAAGGGACTGCCGAAGGGCTGCGCCTTCAGGCCCGCGTGACCCATCTGGGCCAACCCGGTATCGCGCCCCATCGCGGGTGGATCGGGCGCGTGATCGACGCGGATGCCCAGCCGCTGGATGGCCGCCCCCTGTTTCCAGGACAGCGGCGCTATGCCTTGACCGCGCCGCCGCCGCCCCCCGCCGCGCGCCGTGGTCTGGGCGATCGGCTTGAGACAGGACAGGCCGTTTTCGACACATTGCTGCCGCTGGTGCGGGGCCAGCGTATCGGCCTCTTCGCGGGGTCAGGCGTTGGTAAATCGCGGCTGATAGGGTCGCTGGCGCGTGCCGTGAAGGCCGATGTGATCGTCATCGGCCTGATCGGAGAGCGGGGACGCGAGTTGCGCGACTTCATCACCGACACCCTGGGGCCAGAGGGGCTTTCGCGTGCGGTCATTGTCGCCGCAACCTCGGATCGCCCGGCGCTTACCCGCAGGCGCGCGGCCAATACCATGATGGCGGTTGCCGAGTATTTTCGTGATGAAGGCGCGCATGTGCTGGTGTTGGCCGATAGCATCACCCGCGTTGCAGAGGCGCAGCGCGAGGTCGCCGTCGCTGCGGGCGAACCTTTGGGCCTGGGCGGGTTTCCCGCCTCAATGGCGCAGACGATCATGGGCTTGTGCGAACGGGCCGGGCCAGGCACGGCCGATCAGGGCGACATCACCGCCGTGCTCTCGGTTTTGGTCGCCGGGTCCGACATGGAGGGGCCGATCGCAGACATCATGCGCGGCGTGTTGGACGGACACGTCGTGCTCGACCGCAGGATCGCCGAGCGTGGCCGCTATCCGGCGATCGACCTTCTGCGCTCGGTCTCTCGGGCGTTGCCCCATGCGGCCTCCTCCGAGGAAAATGCCCTCATTACCCAAGCCCGGCAACTTCTAGGCGCCTATGACAAGGTAGAGGTGATGTTGCAGGCCGGGCTCTACAGCCGTGGCAGCGACCCGATCACTGACAAGGCGGTCGCCTGTTGGCCGAAACTCGATGCGTTCGTTTCAAGCCCGTCCTACGGCACCCTGAGCGATAGTTTTGCGGCCCTTGCAGGCATTACCGGCGGTGCGCCAACGTCATGATCGTGCCTATCTGGCGGATTGCAGCAAGGTCAATGCCACCTGCCCAGGCGATGTAAATGCAAAACCCGCAGCAATCTGGGCCCGCGTTGTGAATGCCTGAATCAGGCTTTCCACCTCGCTCGGATCACTGAAACGCGTGATATCGCTATGTCCCAATATGCGGTCCGACCCCGCCTGAAATTCCTTCAGTTGCTGATCAAGGTCAAGCGACCCGATAGCCGCTGGCAGGCCGAATGCCGTTTCGAATACCTTGCGCAGCGGCGGGTTACCTAAAACCGTCAACCAAGCGGTTCTGTCGCGCAATCCCTGACCTGCCAGATCCGGAAGCTCCCTCTGGGCTGTCAGGGCAAGCCGCAGGTCCTCCGACTGATCGCCGACCGCTCGCTCAAACTCCTGACGCGCGAACCGGGCCAGAATGCGATCCGCAAAGCCGGGGGATTGGGTCCGCGGTGACAGGCTGGTCCCGAAACCGAAGGCTTCCGAAAAGGCCCGGTATCTTTTGTCCGCCAAGCGGTTCGACAAGGCGTCGTCATCGGACACGCCATCCGACAGCACCTTCGCGATGAAGGCCCGGTTTGGAAGATCGTCCTGCAATCCGAAGGCCCCCAAGGCAACCCGTCTCAGTCGAAAATCATCTACAAGATCATCTGCCGATGTGACCGTTCCGATGTTTTCCCGAAAATATGCCATGTCGCGGGCCAGTCCGGGTGAGTCGGCAAAACTTGCGGTCTGCTCCGGCATCGTCCGGGACAGGAACCGCCAACCGGCATAGCCAGTCAGCGGAACAAGCGGCTGAAAAGTCATGCCTGCGCGGCGGCAATCAACCGCTCCTCGCGCGGCAACAGCATGCGCAGGGATTTGAGCGCGTGATAGACCTGCCCCCGCACCACGTGTTCGGTCGCTTCGGCCAGCTGCACACGGCTGTCGGGATCGGTGAAGACCTGGCTCAATTGCTCCATTCCGCGCAGGATCTGGATCTTCGCATCCTCCATGTCCACATCGCCCGATAGCACCAGCTGTGCAATATAGCAGACGCGCCGCACCGGCGTTGTGACCTCCTCGGGGTGGATGGCATCCCGCAGTCGCAAGATATGGGCTCCCGGCGTCACGATCGACAGGCGCGACCGCCGATCACCGTTTTCGATCACCGCACCATTGATCAGAACGCGCTCCCTGGGGCCCAGTTTCAAGACAAGACCGCTCATGGTGCGGTCCTCCCGCCACTCAAACCGCGCATGACGGCCATGTTTATATCGATCAGCGGCACCACTGACGCACCATCGCGCAGCACCTTGGAACCGTGAAGGATGCTGAATTCGGCAAGGTAGAACAGTTGCGCCCGAAGCGATTGCGGCAGCGCATTATCCGCCCCGGCCAAATCGGCGGCAAGAATGGTCCACAACTGGCGATTGTCGTGAACGGCGAGGGCGCGATCGGCAAAGGGTGCATCTGCCGCCTCCCCGCGTTGCAGTTGGGCGGTGATCTTCTGGAATGCGGCATATTCGGTGCCGCGGGGCGTGCGGATCGGCCCTGCGGTTGCGCCATAGGCGGCGCGGGCCATCTGGGTTGTTGTCACGTCGGAACTCCTTCCGGGGGGTCAGCGTCTGGGGCGGGAATCGGAAAGACCGCCGGGGCGTGGTTATGCCCCGGCGGTTCTTGCCTTTACCGGAAGAGCGACAGGATGTTCTGCGGCGCCTGGTTCGCAATCGACAACGACTGGGTCGCCAACTGCTGCTGCACCTGCAAGGCCTGTAGCCGCGCCGAGGTCTCCTCAAGATCCGCGTCCACCAGTGATCCGATCCCGGACTTGAGCGAGTCGACCAGTTTCCCGACGAAATCGGACTGGGTTTCGATCCGCCCCTGAACGGAGCCAAAGCTTGCAGCCGCATCGATGGAGTTCTGGATCAGAGTTTCGATGTTATCGAGTGCGGAACTCGCGCCCTCGTTCGTTGTGACGTCGATGGCCCCCAATCCGAACAGACCGCCCGATGCTTCACCTCCATCGCTGGCGGCGGTGGCAAGACTACGGTCGGCGCCGCTGTTGTCGATTTTCAGGCTGGCCTGCCCTGTATCGCTGTCGACCGCGACCTGTGTCGTCACGCCTTCAAGGCCGGCACTGTCGATTGCGGTTTTCAGGCCGCGCGCGACGTCCTCAAACGACTCGCCCTTGCCTGCGGTGTAGAAATACGCCGACCCACCAATCGATGCCTGATAGCTGTTTCCCTCGGCAGGGCTGGCGCCCGTGGTGAAAAACACCTCCTCGGCGCGCTGGTCCACTGTCCCGGTCTCCGTGGTGGTGTTCCCGGTGGCCCCGCCGTTGATTGACTCGATATAGCTGTTGCCGCTGCCGCCCGACACCGAATCGGTGACCGAAAGATCAAGCCCTTCGAATGCGCGGGACGAGGTTACCGTGATCTGATTGGTGCTGGTTCCGGTAAATGTCACATCTTCCAGATCAAGGGCCTGAAGACTGGACAATAGCGCATCGCGTGCGTTGGTCGCCGTCTGGTCATCGGCCCCCGCGGTGAAGGACACGTTTTGCCCGGCAACGTTGATCGATGTCGCGTCGCCCGTATCCCAATCACCGGCCGAAAACTCGATCACGGCAGTGTTGCCGGTGGCCGACAAGGTGCCACCTCCGTAGGCCGATCCGCCGGCGGCATCCAGAATCTGACCCGACAGATCCGTTCCGCCCGTGCCGACGCCGTTCTTTCCGGGGCCGTTCGTCAAATCCTTGCGTGCCACCGTAATGCTTGACGCTGTAACGTTGGCGTTGTCGGTCCGGTCCAGCGACGACAGGATCGATACATCTTCCGTGCCGCTCACCAAATTCAGACCGTTGAACTGCGCCGCATTCACGACGGATCCGATCTGGTCGCGCAGGGCGGTGATATCGACCTGAATCTTGCCGCGGTCGACGTTGCTTTCCTGTGCGGCAACGATCTTGCCTTTGATATCGGTCAGCAGGTCGGTCACGGTTTCCGCCGCGTTTCGGGCGACGGCAACCGTTGATTCACCCAAACTCAGGCTTTCCTGAATGCCCTTGAAACCCTTTACATCGGATTCCATCACCTTGGAAATCGCCCAGACGGCCGAGTTGTCCTTGGCCGAGGAAACCGACTTACCCGTCGAAATTTCCGCTTGCGTCTGTTGCAGGTTGGAGTTGACCGATTTCAGGGTCTGCAACGCGACCATCGCGCTGTTGTTCGTCAAAATGCTGGACATGGTGTCCGTTCCTTTTCAAGCCGGGCGTGCGTTCCACGCCGATTACGTCCGTGACCGACCGCGATGGTGCGGTCACCGTGGGAACGTCATTCTGACGTCTGTGATGGATCCAGACAGGTCCGCTCACGCCACCGTTTGGTGCTGACCGGACAGTCGAACGAAAACCGCTAACAAGCTCCTAAACCGGCAGCGGGCGATATCTTGGATTTGAAGTGATTTTCACACATCTCAGCTGCGGGCCTGCAAGCGTTGGCCATCGGTCCCGAATGAGGTGCGGCGGCCCTTGGCATCGTAGCTGCCGAAATGGCCCTTTTCCGCGCCGCGCTTCCTGTCGTGAACGCTTCTTACCCCGCGTTGCGCCGCCATCAGCAGGGCCGCGTTCCGTCCTGCCTCGGACGCAATCCGGTTCATCTGCAACTCTGACAGCTGCGCTTGGTCCAAACCCTCAAGCAGCCGTTCCATAGCACGGGCGATGTCGGGCAATGCCGCCACATCGCCCGACAACAGCACGGCGCGTTGCGTTTCCATCAGGGCAAGCAGCCGCGTCCCGGCGGACATCATGTGCCCCCCTCCCGTGCCAGCAGCGCATCAAACAGCGATTCGGCCAATCCGATCCCGCCAGTCGCAGCCATGGCCTGCGCGTGTTCCATCCGCAGAAGCGATGCGAACTGCTCCTCGCCCGCCCCGCCACCAAAGGCGCCCCGAGCATCTCCGAACCCGGCATGCTTCAACATTTCCGCCAGAAATGTCGCCTCCAGCTCCTCCGCGACGCCCCGGATCTGATCAAGCCGCGTCTGCGACAATGCGGGGGCCGCCGCATCACCATGCACCGCAATGGGCAGCATCGGGTCTGTCATGAAGATACCTCGCATTCTACGGATTTCCCGCACAGCATCCGCCGAGGTCGTAAAGAATTGGTAAGGGGTCTGCGCAACAACGGGGCCATAGATCAGATCGAGGCCGCCAGAATGGATGACCTGTTGCAGATATTCGGCGGCGTGCGCTCCGCCTTGCCTCCCGCAGGGGGGCTGGTGCCCGCCCCGCAGGCCGGGGGTGATTTCGCCGCCGCCTTTGCGCGGCCATCTCCCGGGGCGATCCGTGCCGCGCCCACCGCAATTCCCGGCCTCCATGTGCGGGACGACGCGGCGCAACTCGTCGGTCTCAAGTTCGGCGCGCCGCAACGCGCACAGCCCACGCTGACCCTTGCTGTTCCGGTCGATCCGGCTTGGCAGTTCGGCAATGCAGGTCATGATGTAATCCCTGCCGCGCTGCCCGACCATCTGCCCGATCTGACAGATCCGGACATCGCGCCGGTGCCTGACGGCACACCGGAACAGGACACCATGACCGAAACCCTGACCGACAGTGTAGGCCCCGTCACGCCCCATTCGGAAACCCTCCAGACTGACATTGCGCCGTCCGACGCGAACGCCACCGTTGTGCTCGCCGTTCCTGTGGACGCACCACCGCCGCCTGCGTTGTCGCAATCTGGCGTGGTGTTCGTGCCTCTGGCGATAGCACCGGCATCGTCGCCCCGGCAGCCTACGGTCGGAAACACACCCGCCGTTCCGCCGCTGATCACGGGGCCGGCGGCCAGTCCCGACCCCCCTGCGATGCAGTCACGCGCCGCACCCGACACCCCGGCCCAGACCCCGCAAGCAGCCGAAATCAAAATCGCGCCGCCCACACCGCTTGATCAGCCTGCGCCGCAGATGATCGGCGCGGCATCGCCCCCGACATCCGCACCCATGCCCGCCACACAACCGCCCGCCACGCAACCAGCGCATCCACAGTCAGCCAAAGATGGCGGGACGGCGATGCCCCGACGGTCCGCCTCGGCACAGACCCCGCAAGCCCGAATTGCAGACAGCCCGCCCCGCACGGCGACAGCACCATCTGGCGTCGCGACCAAAGCTGCTGAAAATCACCCCCGCGACCACGCCAAAACCGCCCCTCCCGCACACGGCCAGCCCCGGTTGATGGTGCAAGAACCAATCAGGTCTGCAACTCCGCCCGGCTCTGACCCCACAGCCGCGCCCAAGGCCGTCGCGCCCATGCCAACACCGCTGCTCACCGTCGCGGCACCCTCCGTCACGGCGCCCTCTGCGGCTCCATCCCTTGCGCAGGTCACCGCGCATCCGTCCGCCGAGATTGCCAAAGACCCCCTCCAACTCCCGACCGCGCGCGCCGCGGCCCCGCCGTCGGGTCCATCACCGCAGATGGCCCCGCCCGTGACGCAGGCCGCCGCCATGACCGCGCCGCTTGCGCAGCCCCCATTACCGATCCTTCCACCCCCTCCCTTGGCGCAGGACCTTCCGGCGGGTGCCGGGTCGGTCGTGGCCACAGCAACACCACCCGCGGCACCGCCCACGCGCCGCGACGCCATGACGCCGATGCCGGATCTGGCCAAGGTAACCCCGGCAATCAGGCCGACGCCCGCCGAACCGATGGCGCTCCTTCTGGACGATCAGGGCCTCGCCCTGTCGCAAACCGGGCCAACGACAACAGCCTCGTCGGTGCCGGCCGCCTTCCCGGCGCAAGCGCAGGCCGCAGCCCAACAAATCATCGCAGCCCTCGCTGCGCCGGATGGCCCCCGCCATGGTGATCACCCGATCGAAATTGCCCTTGACCCGCCCGAACTTGGTCGCGTGCGCCTGACCCTGACCGAAGTGAACGGGGCCATGACGCTCTCCATCACTGCGGACCGGGCGGAAACCGTGGACCTGATGCGCCGCCACCTTGATCTTCTGTCGCAGGAATTCGCCCGTGCGGGTCTTGGCGGCCCCTCGGTCAACCTATCCCACGGCAACGGCGGCGGCACGTCGGGTCGTGGCCAGCCGCATCCCGAAGCCGCTGCAGCCGATACCCCGCCTGACCTCACGCCAACCCCGCCGCGCAACGCAAGTCGCGCCGGCAGTCTTGATCTTCGCCTCTAGAAAGGATGCACCATGGACATCGCCAGCTTTACGCAACCGCTTAGCGGCCGCGCCACGCAACCCCCTGTGGCCCTGACAGAACCGGGGATCACGTCCGATTACGAGACGTTCTTGCAGATGCTGACCGCCCAGATGCAAAATCAGGATCCGCTCAACCCCATGGATTCGACAGACTTCGCAACTCAACTTGCGACGTTCTCCGGGGTGGAACAGCAGGTGCAAACCAACGGTCTGCTGCGCGAACTTCAGTCAAGCCTGACCCAGATGGGCATGGGCGATCTGGCTGGCTGGATCGGCATGCAGGCAAGGGCCGAGATGCCCGTGGCCTTCAATGGCGCGGCCGTGACCCTGTCCGCAACACCCCATGCACTTGCCGACCGTCTGGAATTGATCGTGCGCGACCCTCAGGGGCAAGAGGTGCAGCGCATGCCGATCCCGCTGGACGATGCGCCTTTCGAATGGGACGGCACGACCGGTACAGGCGATGCGCCCCTGCCGCAGGGTATCTATGCGCTCAGCGTCGAAAACTGGTCCGGCGAAACGATGCTGGCGGAAACCTATACTCAGGTTTTCAGCACGATCGAAGAGGCGCAGATCGTCGATGGCCAGGTCTGGCTGACCATGCAAGGCGGGCTGTCGATCCAATCTGATCAGATCCAGGGACTGCGGCAGGGCTAGATCAACCCCGCCAGTACCACGGCCAATGCCGCAATCACCGCGCCCAGTCCCATGAACGCCACCCGGTCCGGCCAGCGGCTGGGCTTGACCGGTGATTGAGGGTTGGTCTGCGCAAGCAACGCCGCCTCCGCCAATTGCGGAAGGCGCGGGCCGAACCGTGCCAGCACCCGCGCGGTCTTGATCAGGTCGGTGGCAATCGCCTTGGGGCCAACGTTGCGGCCTATATACTCTTCGACAGCAGGGCGTGCGACATCCCAGATGTTGATCTCGGGGTCCAGCGACCGCGCGACCCCCTCCACCACAACCATCGTGCGTTGCAGCAAGATCAGCTCGGTTCGTGTCTCCATCCCGAACTGCTCGGTCACCTCGAACAGATAGGACAACAACCGCGCCATCGACACCTGCGTCGCATTCAACCCGAATATCGGCTCGCCAACTGACCGCAGGGCTTGCGCAAATTCACCGACGTCGCGGTCGGCGGGCACGTAACCCGCTTCGAAATGCACCTCGGCGACGCGCCGGTAATCCTTGCGGATGAACCCGATCAAGATCTCCGCGTAGACCCGGCGGGTATATTCATCGATCCGCCCCATGATCCCGAAATCCAGCGCCACGATATCACCGTTCGGCGCGACCTTCAGGTTGCCCTGATGCATGTCGGCATGGAAAAATCCGTCGCGCAGCGCGTGGCGCAAGAACATCTGCAACACCCCCGCAGCTAGCGCCTTGCGGTCATGCCCGGCCGCGTCGATCGCTGTCAGGTCCGACATGGTGATGCCGTTTGCCCACCCCAATGTCATGACCCGGCGCGACGACAGGAACCATTCCACCGTGGGCACGACGAATCCCGCGTCCTTGGCCGTGTTTGCCGCGAATTCCGCCGCTGCGGACGCTTCGATCCGCAGGTCCAGTTCCCGCATCACGACGCCTTCGAAATGCGCGATCACATCACGCGGCTTCAACCGGCGTGATGCAGGCGACAGCGTCTCGATCACCCAAGCAATCAGGTAAAACGCATCGATGTCCTTGCGAAATGCCCGTTCAATCCCGGGGCGCAGCACCTTGACCGCCACATCCTGCCCGGTATGGGCAATCCGGGCGCGGTGCACCTGCGCAATGGACGCCGCCGCAATCGGCTCGGAAAACTCAGTGAACATTGTGCCCACCGACCTTTCCAGTTCCGCCGCAACGACCTTGCGGGCGATTTCTTGTGGGAACGGCGGCAGCTTGTCCTGCAGTACCTGCATTTGCAGGGCCAGATCATCGCCCACCACATCCGGCCGGGTCGACAGGATCTGCCCGAATTTGATGTAGGCAGGCCCCAATGCCGTCAGCGCACGCGGCACCGGCGGCACCGCCGGATCGCCCCGCACCCCCAGCCATTTGAACGGCCAGCCCAGCAACCGCGCCGCCACCCGCACGGATTGCGGCGCATCCATCGCCTCCAGAACCTGCCGCATGGCACCCGTGCGCTCGAACGTGGCGCCCGTGCGGATCAAGCGCCAGATGTTGTGCGGTCCGCGCATTGCCCTAGATCTTCCAACCAGAGTGCAGGGCCGCGATCCCCATGCTCAGATTCCGATATTTCACCTGTTCGAACCCGGCGGTGCGGATCATGTCCGCAAACGTCTCCTGTTCGGGAAACTTGCGGATGCTTTCGACAAGGTATTGATAACTGTCCCGATCATTGGCGATGACCTGCCCCATGCGCGGGATCACATTGAATGAATATAGGTCATATGCCCTTTGCATGGCTGCGTTCGGCAGTTGGCTGAACTCCAGCACCATCAACCGCCCGCCGGGGCGCAACACGCGGAACGCCTCGGCCAGCGCATCGGCGATGCGCGTCACGTTCCGAATGCCAAAGCTGATGGTGTAGACGTCAAAGCTGTTGTCACTGAACGGCAGCGCCATCGCATCGCCCACAACCCATTCAAGCTTGTCGGCCTCCTGCGCGGCCTCGGCGCGGGTCTGCCCCGCGACCAACATGCTTTCGGTCATGTCCAGCACCGTGGCCCGTGCCCCCGGCGCACGTTTCAGAAACCGGAACGCCACATCGCCCGTGCCTCCGGCCACGTCCAGCAGGTGCTGCCCGTCGCGTGGCGCAAGCCAATCCATCATCGCATCCTTCCAGATCCGGTGGATGCCCATGCTCATGACGTCGTTCATGACGTCATAGCGCGACGCGACATTGGTAAACACGCCATGAACCATTCCGGCCTTGGCGTCTTCTTCGACCGTCTGGAACCCGAAATGCGTGGTGCCGTCGCCTTGATCACTCATGGGGCCTTGCCCTCCGCTTGTGCAGCCCCTTCTTATAGGGCTCTGAACGGGCGTGACAACGCCGCCCAGAGCATAGGAAAGCCCGCATTGCCTGAACTTCCAGAAGTCGAGACAGTCCGTCGCGGCCTTGCCCCCGTGTTGGAGGGTGCGCGGATTGTCACAGCAGACGTGCGCCGCCCCGATCTGCGCTGGCCATTTCCCACGAACATGGCCGCCCGCCTGACCGGCGCAAGGGTCGATCGGCTGCGCCGCAGGTCGAAATACATCCTCGCCGATCTCGATACCGGCGAGACCCTGATCATTCATCTGGGCATGTCGGGCCGCATGCTGATTTCCGCGCCCGGCGCACGAGGCGCACAGGGCGTGTCCGACATGCCCGGCGGCTTCGCCCTCGCCCACCCCGCGCCCGAGAAACATGACCATGTGGTGCTTGATACCGACGCCGGCGCGCGCGTTACCTTCAACGACGCCCGCCGCTTCGGCGCGATGGATCTGGTCGCCACCGACGCGCTCGATCGTCATTGGTTGCTGGCCGATATCGGGCCAGAACCGCTCGGCAATGCCTTCAACGAAACCCACCTCGCCGCCGGCCTCAAGGGGCGCAAGACCCCGATCAAGTCCGCGCTCCTCGACCAGCGGATCGTTGCGGGCCTCGGCAATATCTATGTCTGCGAGGTGCTCTACCGCGCCCGCATCTCGCCGTTGCGCCTTGCAGGCCGGATTGCCACGCCGCGCGTCCACGCGCTGGTGCCCATCATCCGCGAGGTGCTGACCGAAGCCATCCAATCGGGTGGCTCGTCGTTGCGCGATTATCGCCAGACGGATGGCGATCTGGGATATTTCCAACATAATTTCGCCGTCTATGGACGCGAAGGCGAACCCTGCCTAACCCCCGACTGCGGATCGGTAATTCGACGCACCGTGCAATCCGGGCGCTCCAGCTTCCATTGCCCGACCTGCCAAAGATAACTTGATCCCGCCCACCAGACTGCTAACCCTGCGCACCTGACCGGCACCAAGAAGGCACCTGCTCCATGGCGTACGAAACCCTGATCGTCGAGATCGAAGACCATATCGCGCTGATCAAGCTGAACCGCCCCGAGGCGCTGAATGCAATCAATGCACAGTTGCTGGCGGAACTGACCAAGGCGCTCAGATCCGCGGACGCGAATGAAAAGGTGCGCTGCATCGTCCTGACCGGTTCCGACAAGGCATTCGCCGCAGGCGCAGACATCAAGGAGATGTCCGAAAAAACCTTCGTCGACGTTTTCAGCAGCGACCTGTTCGGGGCGGAAACCGGGCAGATCATGCGCATCCGCAAACCGGTGATTGCCGCCGTGGCGGGCTACGCGCTGGGCGGTGGTTGCGAACTGGCCATGATGTGCGACTTCATCATCGCCGCTGATTCTGCCAAATTCGGTCAGCCCGAAATCAACCTTGGCGTCATCGCGGGCATCGGCGGCACCCAGCGGCTGACCCATGCCGTCGGCAAGGCAAAGGCAATGGACATGCACCTGACCGGGCGGTTCATGAACGCCGAGGAAGCGGAACGTTCGGGCCTTGTCTCCCGTGTCGTGCCCGCCAGGAAACTGATAGAAGAGGCCATGGGCGCCGCAGCCAAGATCGCCGAGAAATCCAGCCTTGCCGCCATGGCCGCGAAAGAGGCAGTGAACCGCAGTTTCGAAACCATCCTCTCCGAAGGTCTCCTGTTCGAACGCCGGCTGTTTCATTCGCTGTTCGCGACCGAGGATCAGTCAGAAGGCATGGCCGCATTCCTCGAAAAGCGCGAACCGCAGTTCCGAGACAAATAATGCGCGGCGGCGGTGCGGCCTTTCGGAACCGCACCGCTTTACCGAAACTACCCGTAACGCTGACAAACCCCTTCCCTTTTGGCCCCGAATCCCCTAAGGCCCCTCGATACATGCGTGTGAGGCCCGCTTTGGCCGGATTGGACCGGTTGAAAACCCGGCCTCGGGGGATCCTCCCGCGCGAACCTGTTTGAACAGACCCGTCGAAAGGGATCCCGACCATGGCCAACTCGCCCCAGTCCAAGAAACGCGCCCGCCAGAACGAGCGCCGCTTTGCAATCAACAAAGCCCGTCGTTCGCGCATCCGCACCTACCTCCGCAAAGTGGAAGAAGCCATCGCATCCGGCGATCAGGCCGCAGCCAAGACCGCCCTGCAAAACGTGCAGCCCGAACTGATGCGCGGCGTCACCAAAGGGGTGTTGCATAAGAACACCGTTGCCAGAAAAATGTCGCGCCTGTCTTCGCGCGTAAAGGCTCTCGGCGTCTAGATCGCCCCTCAATGACCTTATTTACAAGGCGCTCCGCTCGGGGCGCCTTTTTTTTGTCCGTTAAATTCTCCTTGCTCTTCAAGCCGCTAAAAAGCCGCTTCGGATTCGTTTGCGAAATGGCCCGAGTCAAGCGCGAAGAAATCTTGCGACACGCGATTGAGTCCCGGTAGTTTGCCCTAGCGACTCGGATCGTCCAGGGGGACACGAAGACAAGATACGGGGGCTCGAAGCACGGATCGACAATGGTCGGTTGGTGCAAAACGTGGCGGTGATCACGATCGAGAGCTTCTATCATAGGTGTGCTGGCCTTGCTTTTTGTCGGGCAAGACAGCGGGCCAACGAAGACGCGGTAATTGGTGCTGCGATCCTCGTTGTTTTCAAATCTCCCATTCGAAACAGATTGACTGCTGCGGTTTGACCGGGCTCACGCGTTTGCGTGTTGCACTGAAAATACCGTTACGCCGTCGGTGGTTATCGGGGCCGGCGCTTGTGATGAAGGGGCATGGTGCGTTGCACCATTTCGTCACGAGAATGCCGATTTCGGGATGCAACTGGTAACGTCGGCTCTCGCAAAGGGGGCAGGGCTCGTCGCTGCGGCGGGTCATAACAAGAAACGGATTGAAGAAAAAATGACTGATGAAACCTGGGGACAAGTGCGTGGTGAGCTGCTCAAGTCGATCGGCAAGAATAACTTTTCAGCATGGATTGATCCGATCAGCTTTGATTGCGTTCAAGACCGCACTGCGCGCTTTCATGTGCCCACTACATTCATCGGCTCATGGGTTTCGCAAAACTTCGGCGATGTAATTCTGCGCCACCTGATTTCCGCAGGCATCGGTGTGGACCGCACGGAATTCAACGTTGATCCCAGCGTTACGGCCAAGGCGGTCAACGCCAACGCCGCCCCTGCCGCCGCGCCTCAGGCCGCGCCGACGGCTCGGCCGTATGGCGCCATCGGCAATGGCGAAGACCTTCCCGGATCAGTTCTGAACCTGGCTTTCACCTTCGATCAATTTGTTGTCGGCAAGCCGAACGAACTGGCCCATGCCGCGGCCCGGCGCGTCGCCGAAGGCAACGGCGTCACCTTCAATCCACTCTTTCTTTATGGCGGCGTAGGTCTGGGCAAAACGCACCTGATGCATGCCATCGCGTGGGAACTGCGCGCCCGCCAGCCCGAGGCACGCATCCTCTACCTCTCCGCTGAGCAGTTCATGTATCGCTTTGTGCGTGCGCTGCGCGAACAAGATACCATCAGCTTCAAGCAGATGTTCCGCTCGGTCGATGTTCTGATGGTCGACGATGTTCAATTCATCGCCGGGAAAAACTCCACACAAGAAGAATTCTTCCACACCTTCAACGCCTTGGTCGAAATGGGCAAACAGATCATCATCTCCGGTGATCGCGCGCCCGTCGATATGGAAGGCCTCGACAACCGGATCGCGTCGCGCCTGCAATGCGGCCTCGTGGTTGATCTGCATCCCACGGATTACGAATTGCGGCTGGGCGTCCTGCAGTCCAAGATAGACACCCACCGGGAACGTTACCCCAATACGCAAGTTGCGCCCGGTGTGCTGGAATTCATCGCCCTTCGCCTGTCCACCAACGTCCGCGTGCTGGAAGGCGCGCTGACACGGCTCTTTGCATGGTCAGATCTGGTCAAGGCAGAGATCACCTTGGAAATGACCCAAGAAAGCCTGTCGGACATTCTGCGATCCACCGACAAGAAGGTCACGATGGATCAGATCATTCGCCACATCTGCGACTACTACAAGGTCCGCCAGACCGATCTGATGAGCGCCAATCGCTCTCGCAACATCGCCCGCCCGCGTCAGATGGGCATGTATCTGTGCAAACGGCTGACCACGCGGTCGCTGCCTGAAATCGGTCGCAAGTTCGGTGGCCGCGATCACACGACCATCCTTCACGGGGTGCGCAAGATCGAAGAACTGATGGCGCTTGATAGTCAGATTGCAGAGGATGCAGAGCTTCTGCGCCGCCTGCTCGAGGCCTGATCCAGCAGATTAGCCATTGACGTTGGCAGCCTGCTGACGAAAGTTCCAGAAAACACTTGAGCTTGCGGGGTGAGAGCGTAGTCTCTCAGCCCCGCTATCTGTCGGAGCCAGGGAATGAAAATCTCGATCGAACGCGCCACGCTTTTGCGCGCTGTGTCACAAGCGCAGTCCGTTGTCGAACGGCGCAACACCATCCCGATTCTGGCCAATGTGCTGATCGAGGCCGAGGGCGATACCGTCTCCTTCCGGGCCACCGACCTCGATATCGAGGTGGTGGACAAGGCTCCCGCGCAGGTGGAGCGCGCAGGCGCAACCACCGTCAACGCGGTCACCCTGCACGAGATCGTGCGGAAACTTCCCGACGGCGCACTGGTCAACCTGACCGATGATGGCGCCTCGGGCCGGTTGATCGTTCAGGCCGGTCGCTCGAACTTCGCGCTGGCAACCCTACCGAAAGAAGATTTTCCGGTCATGTCGGCCACGGAATACTCATCCAACTTCTCGGCGCCCGCACCCGTGCTGCGGCGCCTGTTCGACAAGACCAAATTCGCCATCTCGACCGAGGAAACCCGCTACTACCTGAACGGGGTCTATTTTCACGTGGCAACAGGTGAAACCGGCCCGGTCTTGCGCGCCGTCGCGACCGATGGCCACCGCCTTGCGCGTGTTGACGCAATGCTGCCCAGCGGGGCCGAAACCCTGCCCGGCGTAATCGTCCCCCGCAAGACGGTGGGTGAACTGCGCAAGCTGCTGGATGATGACGACGCCATCATTGCGGTCAGCGTCTCGGAAACCAAGATCCGCTTCGCCACCCCTGAGATCACCCTGACATCCAAGGTGATCGACGGCACCTTCCCCGATTACACGCGCGTCATTCCAACCAACAACACCCGTCGGCTGGAAGTTGACGCCGCCGATTTCGCCAAGGCCGTAGACCGTGTGGCCACCGTGTCCTCCGAACGGTCCCGCGCGGTAAAGCTGTCGCTTGACGAAGACCGCCTGATCTTGTCGGTCAACGCCCCCGACAGCGGCAATGCCGAAGAAGAACTGGCCGTCGCCTATTCCGACGACCGGCTGGAGATTGGCTTCAACGCCAAGTATCTGCTGGAAATCGCCAGTCAGGTGGACCGTGAAAATGCGGTGTTCCTGTTCTCCTCTCCCGGTGAACCGACGCTGATGCGCGAAGGTAACGACGAAACGGCGATCTACGTCGTGATGCCGATGCGTGTGTAGGCGGGCCCGGAATTCACACGAATTCCGCCACCAGCGGAGGGCCTGAATGAAGGTCTTCGTCTCTCAGCTGACCCTGTCGCATTTCCGCAGCCACAAACTGGCGCGGCTCGTGCTTGATGGTCGGCCCGTGGCGCTTTTCGGCCCCAACGGCGCTGGCAAGACCAATCTGCTCGAAGCGGTTTCCCTGCTGTCGCCCGGTCGCGGCCTCCGGCGCGCCGGGGCCGAGGAAATCATTCGGCGACCCGAAGCAATCGGCTGGAAACTGACCGCCACGTTGACCGCGCCCGCCGCCGATCATGATGTGACCATCACCGCCGAACCGGGCCAGCCCCGCGTGGTGCAGATCGACGGCAAGGCGGCCACCCAGAACGCGCTGGCACGACTGCTCAGTCTGGTCTGGCTGGTCCCGTCCCAAGATCGGCTTTGGACCGAAGGTGCCGAAGGCCGCCGACGGTTCCTTGATCGCCTCACCCTCAGCTTTGCGCCTGACCATGCGGACGCCGTGCTCACCTATGAGAAGGCCATGCGCGACCGCAATCGCCTGCTCAAGGATCAGATCCGGGATGCCCATTGGTATCAGGCGCTCGAGGCACAGATGGCCACCGCCGCCGAAACCATCGTCAGCAACCGCACGACCGCGCTTGCGCGCGTCACTGCCGCGCAATGGGGTGCGGAAACCGCCTTTCCCGCCGCCGATCTGACGCTGGAAGAGGTCGAGCCGCTGCAAACCGCCGCCGATTTCGCCGCCGCCTTCGCCACGTCCCGTCCCCGCGATCTGGCCGCGGGCCGCACGCTGGTCGGCCCGCACCGCACCGATCTGGCGGCGATCTATCAGGCCAAGGGCGTGCCCGCGCGGCAATGTTCCACGGGCGAACAAAAGGCGCTCCTGATCTCGCTGATCTTGTCAAACGCGCGCGCGCTCAAGGCAGACACCGGAACCGCGCCGCTGGTCTTGCTGGATGAGGTCGCGGCCCATCTTGACGCCAACCGCCGCGCCGCCCTGTTCGATGAAATCTGCGCGCTAGAGGCGCAGGCCTGGATGACCGGAACAGGGCCCGAACTTTTCGCCGAACTTGGCCACCGCGCCCACCACATCGAAATTACCGACACGGATGGCACCAGCCAGATTACGGAAACCGCACCATGACACCCAACCGCATTTCGCTCGTGACCCTCGGGGTCCGGAACCTTGCCGCCGCCCGGGCCTTTTACGAACGCCTCGGCATGGTGGCCCAGAACAGTCCGCCCACCGTCGCGTTCTTCGACATGGGCGGGTTCAAGTTTGGCCTGTTCGGGCTGAACGATCTTGCCGCCGAACAAGGCAGACCTGCCGACGATCTGGGTCGCGGTGCAACCACCTTGGCCGTTAACTGGCCGTCCGAGGCCGCAGTGGATGCCGCGTATCAGGCGGCCCTTGATGCGGGCGCGACCGCCATCAAACCGCCTCACGCCATGGAATGGGGTGGCTACTCCAGCTATTGGGCCGACCCCGATGGCAATGTCTGGGAATATGCCTTCAATCCCTACTGGCCACTTGATGCACAAGGTCGCCTTGCTTGACCATCAGCCTCCTCAGCCTCGCACTTTACGGACTGGCCATTTTCGGGCTTTTCATCACGCCCGGCCCGGTCTGGGTGGCCCTGATCGCGCGTGCCCTGTCAGGCGGGTTCGCCGCGGCTTGGCCCGTGGCGCTGGCGGTCGTGCTGGGCGATCTGTTCTGGGCGCTGCTAGCCATTTTCGGCATCGCATGGATCAGCACGGTCTATGAGCCGTTCCTCGCCGTCTTGCGGTGGGTCGCCTCGGGTATCTTCATCTTGATGGGTGTGCTTGTCATCCGCCATGCCGCCACCACCATCAGCGCCGATAGCCGTCTGACCCGGCCGGGCGTTTGGGCCGGGTTCGTGGCTGGTCTGGCCGTGATCCTCGGCAACCCAAAGGCGGTCCTGTTCTACATGGGCGTCTTGCCCGGTTTCTTCGATCTCAGCATCATCCGCTGGCCCGACATCGTCGCCATCTTGCTTGTGTCGACCACCGTGCCGCTGGCCGGAAACCTCGCGCTGGCCGCCCTTGTGGGCCGCGTCCGCGCCTTTCTTGCCAGCCCGGAAAAACGCATTCGGCTGAATCGGATTTCCGGAGCCCTGCTGATCGGGGTCGGCTGCGCGCTTCCCTTTGTCTAGACCGCTAAATCTGGTGCCAAACGCGTGACAATCCCGGCCCGGATGCGTATATATTGGGCAACAATACGGGAAGAAAAACAAATGTCCGAGCAAACCCCGAAGCCCGAAGAATACGGTGCCGATTCCATCAAGGTTCTCAAAGGGTTAGAAGCGGTCCGCAAACGACCCGGCATGTATATCGGTGACACCGATGACGGGTCCGGCCTGCACCATATGGTTTACGAGGTCGTGGATAACGGCATCGACGAAGCGCTCGCTGGCCACGCCGATGCGGTGAACGTCAAGATTCACGCCGACAACTCCGTTTCCGTCTCGGACAACGGCCGCGGCATTCCCGTGGGCATCCACGAGGGCGAAGGCGTTTCCGCCGCCGAAGTCATCATGACCCAACTGCACGCGGGCGGCAAATTCGACAGCAATTCCTACAAGGTCTCTGGCGGTCTGCACGGTGTCGGCGTCTCTGTGGTCAACGCCCTGTCCGACTGGCTTGAACTGCGTATCTGGCGCGACGATAAAGAACACTATGCCCGGTTCGAAGGCGGCTTCACCGTCACGCCTCTTGAGGTTGTGGGCCCCGCAAACGGTCGCAAGGGCACCGAGGTCCGCTTCATGGCCTCCACCAACACCTTCTCGAACCTCGACTACAACTTCAAGACGCTCGAAAACCGCCTGCGGGAACTGGCCTTCCTGAATTCCGGCGTACGCATCATTCTGGAGGATGAGCGCCCGGTCGAACCACTGCGCTCCGAATTGTTCTACGAAGGCGGCGTGCGCGAGTTCGTCAAATATCTCGATCGCTCAAAGACGCCCGCCATGTCGGAACCGATCTTCATCACCGGCGAACGCGACGATATCGGGGTCGAGGTCGCGATGTGGTGGAACGACAGCTATCATGAAAACGTGCTGCCGTTCACCAACAACATCCCGCAACGCGATGGTGGCACCCATCTGGCCGGCTTCCGCGGCGCTCTGACCCGGACGATCAATCTTTATGCCCAGTCGTCGGGCATCGCAAAGAAAGAAAAGATCGTCTTCACCGGCGATGACGCCCGCGAAGGTCTGACCTGCGTCCTGTCCGTCAAGGTGCCCGATCCCAAGTTCTCAAGCCAGACCAAGGATAAACTGGTCTCCTCCGAAGTGCGCCCCGCCGTCGAAGGCCTCGTGAACGAAAAACTGTCCGAATGGTTCGAGGAAAACCCCCGCGAAGCCCGCCAAGTGGTCAGCAAGATCGTCGAAGCGGCCCTTGCCCGCGAAGCCGCCCGCAAGGCCCGCGAACTGACCCGCCGCAAGACCGCGATGGATATCGCGTCCCTTCCGGGCAAACTCGCCGATTGTCAGGAAAAAGACCCCGCGAAATCCGAGATCTTCCTCGTCGAGGGTGATAGCGCCGGTGGCTCCGCCAAACAGGGTCGCTCGCGCCAGAATCAGGCCGTCCTGCCGCTCAGGGGTAAAATCCTCAACGTCGAACGCGCAAGATTTGACCGGATGTTGGGCAGCCAGGAAATCGGCACGTTGATCACCGCCCTTGGCACTGGCATTGGCCGCGATGAATTCAACATCAACAAGCTGCGCTACCACAAGATCGTCATCATGACCGATGCGGACGTCGACGGCGCGCATATTCGCACACTGCTGCTGACCTTCTTCTTCCGCCAGATGCCCCAAGTCATCGAGGGCGGATATCTCTACATTGCGCAGCCGCCGCTTTACAAAGTCGCGCGCGGTAAGTCCGAGGTCTATCTCAAGGATCAGGCCGCCCTCGAGGATTACCTGATCCAGATGGGCATTGAAGGCGCCGTCCTGCGCATGCCCAACGGCGAAGAAATCGCGGGCGCCGATCTGGCGCGCGTCGTCGATGGCGCGCGGTCCGTCAAACGTGTGCTTGATGCCTTCCCGACGCACTATCCCCGCCGCATCCTTGAACAAGCCGCCATCGCCGGTGCGTTCGATGCGGGCCGCGCCGATGACGACCTGCAGCGCGTTGCGGATGACGTGGCAAAACGGCTTGATCTCGTCGCGCTGGAATACGAGCGCGGCTGGTCCGGGCGCATTACCCAAGACCACGGCATTCGCCTGACCCGCGTCCTGCGCGGGGTCGAGGAAGTGCGCAGCCTCGATGGGGCCGTCCTGCGGTCCGGCGAGGCGCGAAAACTGTCCTCCATCTCCATGGACACGCGCGATGTCTACCGCGACCCCGCACATCTTGCCCGCAAGGATCGTGAACAACTGATCCACGGCCCGACCGAATTGCTGGATGCCATTCTGGCCGAAGGCGAAAAGGGCCTGTCGCTGCAACGCTACAAGGGTCTGGGCGAAATGAACCCCGGTCAGTTGTGGGAAACCACCCTCGACCCCGAGGCGCGCACGCTCCTGCAGGTCAAGATCGCGGATATGGCCGAAGCGGACGATATCTTTACCAAGCTGATGGGCGATGTTGTCGAACCGCGTCGTGAATTCATCCAGACCAACGCCCTCAACGTGGAGAATCTGGATTTCTGACGCACTGTTTCCCGACTTCACGCCATTCCGCATCTCGACTTCGGGCACGGACATTGCCGGTGTGACTGGGGGGGCGGGTCCACCGCTCCTCTTGTTGCATGGCTATCCGCAAACCCATGTGATGTGGCACAAGCTGGCCCCGCTTCTGGCGCCGCATTTCACCCTAATCGCGGCCGATCTCAGGGGCTATGGCGCTTCGGGCAAACCGCCCACCACCGCCGATCATGCGCCCTATTCCAAACGCGCAATGGCGTTGGATATGGCCGAAGTGATGACCGCGCTTGGCCATGACCGCTTTGCCGTTGCCGCCCATGATCGCGGGGCACGGGTGGCCCATCGCCTTGCCATGGATCATCCCGACAGGGTCACGCGGCTGGCCACGCTCGACATTGCCCCGACCCGCGAAATGTATGCCCAGACCACCGATGCCTTTGCGCGTGCCTATTGGCACTGGTTCTTCCTGATCCAGCCTGCCCCGTTCCCCGAAAACATGATCGCGGCTGATCCAAAGGGCTATTGGCTCAAGAAATGCGGCGCGGGCAGTGCGGGGCTGGCGCCCTTCACCCCCGCCGCACGCGATGCCTACCTCGCTGCGTTCACCGGGCCGGTCATCCATGCATCCTGCGAAGATTACCGCGCCGGGGCCACCATCGACATTGCCAATGACGATGGTGATGGCGATGCCAGGCTGACCATGCCGCTGTTGGCTCTTTGGGGCGCGCATGGCGTCATCGAACGCTGCTTCGACCCGCTGGCCCTGTGGCGCGAACGCGCTGCGGATGTGCGCGGTCAATCCCTTCCCGGCGGCCATTATCTGGCTGAAGAAATTCCCGATATCGTCGCCAGCCACCTCCTCCCCTTCTTCAAGGAAACGCCATGACCCGCCGTTATTCCATCGCAACCATTCCCGGTGACGGGATCGGAACCGAAGTCATTCCCGTCGGGCAGGCCGCCGCCAACGCGGTCGCCGCCAAACATGGGTTTACCCTTGCATGGGAACACTTCGACTGGTCCTGCGCCCGCTACGCCGAGACGGGGCAGATGATGCCGTCCGATGGAATGGCGCAACTCAAACCCCATGATGCGATCTATCTGGGTGCGGTCGGCTGGCCCGGCGTTCCCGATCATGTCTCGCTGTGGGGTCTGCTCATCCCGATCCGGCGCGAGTTTGACCAATACGCCAATATCCGCCCGGTTCGCCTGCTGCGCGGCGTGCAGTCCCCGCTTGTCGGACGCACAGCCGCCGACATTGATTTCATCGTTGTCCGTGAAAATGTCGAAGGCGAATATTCCGAGGTCGGCGGCCGCCTGTATCGCGGCACCGATCAGGAAATGGCCGTGCAAGAGGCCGTCTTCACCCGCCGTGGCACCGACCGGATCATGGATTACGCCTTCAAGCTGGCCCAGACCCGACCGCGCAAACACGTCACCTCGGCGACCAAGTCCAACGGCATCGTCCACACCATGCCGTTCTGGGATGAACGCTTTGCCGCCGCCAAGACGCGCTTTCCCGATATAGCCACGGCACAGTTCCACATCGATATTCTCTGCGCCCATTTCGTGCAGCACCCTGATTGGTTCGACGTCGTCGTCGGTTCAAACCTTTTTGGCGATATCTTGTCGGATCTCGGGCCTGCCGTTGCCGGGTCCATCGGCATTGCGCCAGCGGCCAACCTGAACCCCGAAGGCCTCTATCCGTCCATGTTCGAACCCGTCCATGGCTCCGCCCCCGATATCGCGGGGCAAGGCGTGGCCAATCCGGTTGCCGCCGTCTGGACCGCCGCCATGATGCTGGATCATCTGGGCGAGGCCGAGGCCGCCGTAACCCTGATCGAGGCAATCGAGACATCCCTTGAACAGCCCGCCACCCGCACCCGCGATCTTGGCGGCACCGCCGACACCCGCGCCTCGGCGCAGGCCATTCTTGACGCCATCGGCTAAGCGTCACCCTTCGCGATAGGCCCCCGCGCCTGACGCTGCGCAAGCGCTGCGGGCTGCCCCGCAGGCCGTCTTGCGCAAGCATTCCGTGATCGGCATTCATCACGGGCCTCTTGCCCGAATCCCCCCCGTCACGGGCGGGCAAACCGCCGCCAAAACCCCGGCGGCGGTCATGCGTGTGCCGTCACGCACCGCCATCAAGGCGCCAAGGCACACCGGCATGGCGCAGCTGAAAAAATACTAACCATCTGACAAATATACCTATTCATCGACGTTATCGCATAACGCCCCAATGATATTTGTTGGCGCGGCAGGTTGGGGCAAGATTTGGTCATCGGCTCAACCGCACCTGCAAGCACGGGCCGCACAACGCCAAAACCACTTTCACCAAGCCTCATTAAAGGAGCACGCACATGACCTTCTCGATCGCAAAACAAGCTGCCCTGTCCATCGCCCTCATCGTTTCGCTCTCGGCGCCGGCATTCGCGTCATGCAACACCGCGTCGACCAGCCAATTCGGTTGGGGCAACGGTCTGGCCATCGGTCAAAACGGGTTTTGCAACCGCACCGCCGTGTATCAAAATGGCTGGGGCAACACGACCATCACCTCCACCGATGGCAACTGGAACACCACCTCGGTCGGCCAGCAAGGTTGGCACAACAACGCCACCACCAATCAGTTCGGCCATGGCAACGCCACTGGCATCGCTCAGTTCGGGGCCAACAACCGCGCGCAGGTCGATACCTACGGCAACAACAACGCCGTCGGCGTGATTCAGGTGGGCAATGGTAACACCGCCAACTCTCGCACCTACGGCAATGGCAACATCGCCCTGATCATCCAGAACTGACACCCTGCATCTGGGGGTGTGGAATTTACCGCGCCCCCAGATGCTCCAACCCCGTCTTTCACGGAAAGGATCCCAGCCATGAACACGCTCCGTCACACCCCTGCCCGCGCCACCCTCGGCTTGGCCCTGTCGGCCCTCGTCGTCGGCTGCGGCGCCATCGTGGCCCAGACCGGCGCCATCGAGGCCCAAGCCCCGCTGACCTGCGCCGTCGTCATCGACGAAACAAGCAGCGGAATTCTTATAGAAGGTATGCTTCAGTCAGACGAAGCCGTCTCCGGCATCTACCGGCTCCGCGTCACGCGCGGCGGCAACGTCGTCAATCAGGGCGGGTCGTTCTCGCTCCGCGCCGGGGAAACCGAAACCCTCGGTCGGGTCGTGATGAACGGCTCCACCACCGGGCTTGATACGGACATGACCGTTGAAATTGACGGCCGCGTCTTCACCTGCCCCACCGCCATCTGAACCGCATTCAAGACCCCAACCCTTTTGTCCGACGATCTTTGCCCAGCCCATTTTCCCAAAGGACCAATCCCATGTTCAAGAAAACATTTACCGCCGCCGCCCTGATCGCAGTCACCGCTTTCACCGCTCTGCCCGCCGCTGCCCAAGGCATGCTCAGCTTCCACCTCAACGCCAACAACCAGAAAGAGGCGGACATCATCCGCGGTGGCCTGATGCTGTACCAGATCGCACGCGGCGTGGAATCGGGTGCCTATGTCAATCAGAACGGCAACCTGAACGGCGCCGCCATTCAGCAGGCCGCGGCAGGCGGCTCCACGGGTATCATCCATCAAGAGGGCAACCGCCATAATGCCACCCTCCGGCAGACCGGTTACAATCAGGCGCATGGCATCTTTCAATTCGGCAACGGCACGAACGCGGCCATCACTCAAAACCGGAATGGCCGCGCCGGCCTGACCTTCCAGTTCGGTTTCGACTGATCTGAACCGCCCCGCCCCTGCACGGCCTATGCTGCGGGGGCGGGTGCGCCGGGGCGCCACCCAATACCGGGGTCCCGCGATCAGCATGAGAGGCAGGCCGCTTAAATCATCCCGATGCAAGCCTACCCCGAAGCCCTAGATCTTGATGCAGGCGGCGCACGCCGATGACGGTCGCGTACATCCAAGCCCGATGTCTGGCCGCAAGCGCGTGCCG
>Ga0075467_10000133_pt1 | contig 53141 bp, 37 predicted proteins | sample DEB08_DNA_9_FD_75067 | JGI IMG/M metagenome (GOLD analysis project Ga0075467, IMG submission 75067) | Aqueous microbial communities from the Delaware River and Bay under freshwater to marine salinity gradient to study organic matter... | ecosystem: Environmental > Aquatic > Marine > Coastal ... | reverse complement strand
CTGGATTGTCGGCCGCGAATTCAAAATGGCATCAGTCGCAATCCCCCATTCTGAGCCACGTGATTTGAGCCGGTTTAGGTCTTTTTTCGGCTGTCCTGTAAGTTTCGGTGACAGCCATATAGCAATTTGCTTCGATAAAGATGTTTTACAGAAACCGGTTGTGGGCGAAAGAGACAATTTAAACCGTCAATACAACGAAGTGCTCGAGTGGGATCGTAGTGCAAGTTTATTGGCTAAAGTGCGTAATATTATTCGACGAGATCTTGTAATAGGGGCTACCAATATTAGCTATGTCTCTGGCGCCATGAAACTGTCGAAACGCACACTTCAGCGTCGGCTTCGTGAACGAAATACCAGTTTTCATAAGCAACTTGACTCCGTGAGGGCAGGCTTAGCGCGCCAGTTTATCTATCAAAAAGATATGGACTTGGCCGAAATCGCATCGCGATTGAGCTATGCTGAACAAGCAAGTTTCACTCATGCCTTCGTGCGGTGGTATGGCAAGCCTCCTAGCGAGTGGCGTACATTGTTGGTTTAAATAGTCAATTTGTCTGCCAAAAATGAAAACTATTGGCGCGAATTATCAACTCAAAATCGTTGCAATTGACTATTCTAAAGTCTGTTGCTGACACCGCATGGTAAACAGATATTAAAAGCTGGTAAGTGTCATCAATTTCATAAACATAAAAATTAATGAGGATGAGATGTCAAACTGTTCCAATAGCAAACCAGCAATGCTGGTTAAGAGCCTAGTTGCTCTAGCCGTTTTTGCGGCTACTTCTGTCGCGTCTGCGCAAATCGAAGAAATCGTGGTAACCGCAACCAAGCGTGCTGAGAGCCTTCAGGACGTTCCAATATCGATGGTCGCTTTGTCAGGTGAGGCTATTAAAAATTTAGGCATCACTCGAGGTGAAGAGTTTACCGCCGACATTCCGGCTGTCACTATCGCTCAAAACCCGATCAGTAACTTTGTATTCATTCGCGGTATTGGTACCTCTGGCAGTAATGCGGGTATCGAACAGTCTGTGTCAATCTTTCACGATGGCATCTATATGGGGCGCCACCAACTTTCGCGCTCGCCATTTATGGATTTAGAGCGAGTCGAGGTATTGCGTGGCCCGCAAGGAATCTTATTTGGTAAAAATACAATCGGAGGTGCGATGCATGTAATCGCAGCCAAGCCGACACAAGAATTGGAAGGTTCGGTTAGCGCCTTAATCGGCAGTGACGGTGAGCAAGAGCTTACTGGCGTTATTTCCGGTGCGTTAAGTGATACTGTTCGCGCAAGACTCGCGGTCAGAAGTTACGAATACGATGGTTTCTTAGACAACGTTATTACCCAGCAAGATGGGCCTCAGCGTGAGGATAAAACTTTTCGTGCGCAGATAGAGTGGGACGCATCTGATTCATTAAGAATTTCAGCAAAATTAGAGTCGAGCACTTATGAGCAGAGCCAGCAATCGACCCAGCTCGGTGTTGCTAACCCGTTTGATGCAGGCGCGGCGGCTATAAGCGGGCTAAATCAAGCCTTAGTCGCAGCAGCGACCGGCGGTAATGGGGTAGAGGGTTTGGACGGTGAGCGCGCAGTCGATAATGACGGTGGTGCTTTGTTAGGACGAGTAGTCCCGAGTTTTGCCGGTATTGGTGGCTTCCCATCAAAACCCGAATTGAGTAATAATAATACTGATGTCGGGTCGATTACCGCAGACTGGGATATCGGCGGCCATACTATCACCTCGATTACGGGCTTTGCGCAATACGATTTTCGTGATATTTGCGATTGCGATTTCGCCGCGCTGCCACTGATCCAAGTTGATGCTACAGAAGATTATCAGCAATTTAGTCAAGAGTTCAGACTTACCTCGCCAGCGGGCGAAACTCTGGAATATATCGCCGGTTTGTATTATCAAGATGCTGACCTCGATTACCGCTCAGTTGAAGGTTTTGGCACCGCACTGCTTACGCCTGCGGGGCTACCGACGGTGTTATTTCCGAACATGACGCGCGATTATCGCTTTGTTCAAGAACAGGAAACTAAAGCTGTTTTTGGTCAACTTAAATGGAATTTTGCTGATGCTACCCGAGCAACCGTCGGTCTTAGATACTCAGACGAAAGCAAGAACGCTAATCATCGCCTTGATACCTTTTTTACTGCAGGCCAAGATTACAGCTCATTAGCTGGTCTTCCTGCGGGCAGTTTAGCGTTCGGCAATAGCCCTGAAGAATTTGACCGCTTTTTGGCAACACCGGCTTTGGCGCAAGCGGCCGGTATTGCCCAAGTCGCTATTCTGCAGAATGCATTGGGTACCTTTGAGCATGATATTACCCGACAACGTGACGAGGACTTTATAACCTGGTCGTTGGGTCTACAGCATGACTTCAGCGATGAAACTATGGGTTTCGCGACTATTTCAACCGGTGTCAAAGGCGGTGGTTTTGATGCACGGTTCTTACGTCGAAATAACGATCCGTTTTTCGAATTTGAAGAAGAAGAAGTGCTTAACTACGAAGTCGGTTTTAAGAGCTCGCTACTTGAGGACAACCTACAGCTAAATGCAACTGCGTTCTTCTCTACGGTCGAGAACTACCAAGTAAGTATTTTTGATGGTGCGACGGCCTTTTTCGTGCAAAACGCAGCTGAGGTAGAATCAAAGGGTGTTGAAGTCGACCTTAAATGGCTAGCAAGCGATAATTTCTTGCTTAGCTTCTCAGGCGTTTATTTAAACGCTGAGTATTCAAGTTTTCCTAACGCGCCTTGTTTCTCCGGCTCGGATGCTAATAATCGCGGTAATTGTATCGGTCGCGGCACGGCCTCAGCGTTTCGTGATGCCAGCGGTGAGACCAACATGTTCTCTCCTGAATTTAGCTTTAATCTGAATCTTGATTACAACATGGAGCTGTCTAATAACTGGGAACTGAGAGGCGTTGCAAACATCAACTACTCGGATGATTTTCTGGCGGCTTCCGATCTTGATCCGATTTATGCCGGCGTCGAGGGCTTTACCAAGCTTGACCTTCGCCTTAGCTTATCGAGCCTAGATGGTAAGTGGGATTTTGCATTACTCGGTAAGAACTTGACTGAGGAATTCTCAAGCGGAAGTAGTAACGATCAGCCATTGGTGCCAGGCAACGGTTATGTGTCTACCGATCGCTTGCGTTCTATTGCAGCACAAGCTACATATCGTTTCTAGCCAGCTAACCGTCTCTGTTAAAATTAACAAGGGCACAAGATACGGTTGACGGTTGTTAACCGTATCTTGCTTAGAAAGAGGCGTCAACAAACCAGACCTCAACAAACCAGGCCGGTAAAAACCGGACCCTTTAAAAATTAGGCGTCGTTGTCTGCATGGATAGTAGTGACGACTCCATTAACGTCATTGGCCTAGCGTTGATTCGCGGCCACAACACGGTTAACAATATGAAATTTGCATCAACTATTTCGATCCTTTGCTTAACTACTTTGGCTGCCTGTGCTGATCAACAAAAGGCCGAAGATTCAGCTGCTCTGAAAACTGAGCCGGTAGCAGTAGAAACACCAAGTACTGTTGAGAAGCGAACAGCGGTGAATCGCGACACTATTATTGAGGCTAGCTCTAGCGGTTGGCGCTCACATGGCCGAACCTACTCAGAACAACGACATTCGCCGTTAAATGCTATTAATGCCGAGAATGTCACTGATTTAGGTCTGGCATGGTCATTCGATCTCGGTTCTAGTCGAGGGATAGAGGCCACTCCAATTGTTCACGATGGAGTGATATACGTCACCGCAACGTGGAACAAAGTGCATGCTCTGGATGCCAAAACTGGCCAGAACTTGTGGAGCTTCGATCCTCAAATAGATAAGGAGCAGGCGGCCAAAGGCTGCTGTGACGTTATTAACCGCGGTGTTGCAATTTGGGGCAACTCGGTTTTCACCGCAACAATAGATGGCCGCTTAATTTCACTGGACGCTAAAACTGGCGTTACCAACTGGGATATTAATACCATTGATAAAACCAAGCCATACACTATCTCTGGCGCACCACGTATTATCGATGGCAAGGTTATAATTGGTAATGGCGGTGCCGAGTTAGGCGTGCGTGGTTATATAACGGCTTATGCGGCTGATAGCGGCAAGCAACTATGGCGTTTCTACACCGTACCAGGCAACCCTGAAGATGGTTTTGAGAACGCTACTATGGAAATGGCGGCAAAGACTTGGACCGGCGAGTACTGGCAAGCTGGCGCCGGCGGAACCGCTTGGGATTCGATGGCGTATGACCCTGAGCTTGATCTTCTTTACATTGGCGTTGGTAATGGCTCGCCTTGGAACCACAGTATTCGCAGCCCTGAAGGAGGAGACAACCTATTTCTGTCGTCGATTGTGGCGGTCAGGCCAAGCACTGGGGAATATGTCTGGCACTATCAAACAACACCGGCTGATAATTGGGATTACACCGCAACTCAGCATATGATTCTTGCCGAGCTAGAGCTTGACGGTAAGCCAAGGAAAGTGATCATGCAAGCACCGAAGAACGGTTTCTTCTACGTGCTCGATCGCGAAACAGGTGAATTCATTTCGGCTAATAATTTTGTGCCGGTAACGTGGGCTACTCATATAGACCCAATCAGCGGCCGTCCGGTTGAAACTGATGCCGCACGTTATTCAGGTAAAGCACCGTCTATCCAATTGCCAGGGCCGCTCGGCGCGCATAACTGGCAGCCTATGTCGTACAGCCCAGATACCGGTTTGGTTTATATTCCGGCGCAAGAGGCGCCTTGGGCCTATGTCGATAAGCTCGATTATAAGTTTACCGACGGTACGTGGAATACTGGCGTTGACTTTGTGTACGGTGGTTTACCAACAGACAAAGCGGTGTTTAAAGCGGCTAAGGCGTCACTCAAAGGCCGGCTGATTGCATGGAACCCGGTAACCCAAAAAGAAGTATGGCGACACGAATATAAAGGACCTTGGAACGGAGGTGTATTGTCGACCTCTGGAAACGTGGTTTTTCAAGGCGCTGCAGATGCTCATTTTGCCGCCTTCAGCGCTGATACGGGCGAGCCGCTCTGGAAGTTCTTTACTCAAACCGGTGTTATGGCAGCGCCGATAACCTATGAATTGGAAGGCGAGCAATACGTTGCGGTTGCATCGGGCTGGGGCGGAGGCTATGTGCTTGGCGTTGGCGGCGTGTTACCCACTGGTAGCACGGCGAAGATCGGCCGATTAATGGTGTTTAAGCTGGGTGCAAGCGGAGAGCTACCCGCTATCGATAAATCTGATATGACCTTACCGGTAATTCCTAAACCATTGAGGGTAACTGACGAGGTCGTGCAGCAGGGCGCGTATGCTTACGCCAATAATTGCGGTATCTGTCATGGTGATCAAGCGTTTTCCTCAGGCTTAGTCCCTAACCTGCGCTATTCGGTCATCACCACGAGCCAAGAAGCGTGGAGTAATGTTGTTTCAAATGGAGCTTTAGCGAAACAAGGTATGCCTAACTTTGGCAAAGTGTTAGATGCTCAAACAGTCGAAGCAATACGCGCCTATGTGATTAGTGAAGCAAACAGTGGCCGAGACAAAGCATTTTACGACTCGGCCAGTGCCGATTGACCTTATGGAAAGTTCGCAGACTGAGTCTTTAATCGATTGCTTAAGCTTCGGAAATAGACCTGATATTTGATAAATTTCGTTGTTTAAACTGGCATCTTGCGCGCTATGTTTAGCCGAGCCAAGGGCATGATATAAGTCTATATGCTTGTCGGCAAAGTAGGGCTGTACCACCCAGCTATTGAATAACGGTCACGTAGTGCGGGCAATACTTCGTGTGGATGCTCTTCACTCAGAAAGACAACGACGGTCGCGAAGCTTGGGATGATTCGCAGGCCAGTTAGGTCTTCACTGCTAGCGTATAAAACTAACTCGCCGCCATCACTGCTAAGCCAGTGGTGGTTGAGATAGATAACGATAGACAAACGACGGCCTGACCTCCCTGCGAATGAATCAAGATGACGTTTATAGAAATCTCCGGGTCTGTAATGTGCGTAGTGGCTCTCAAACGAAGATAAGCCTAGATAAAGGTGTTGGTTTAGATAGCTCTGTAGTTCACTAGCCCATTTTAACCAAGCAGAGCTAGCCAGCGAGTCATTCGATATCCAGCTTTGCCTTTGACTGCGTATCGTTACGTTATTTGAACGACCGTTATCGCGTCCGATGGACGAGGGCTTAAAAGAGTCATCGCTGATTACTGATATGTGTTGATAAAGCTGCTCTGCCAAGGCCAGTGGCAATGCGTTTACAATTGCGCTATAACCGTGTTTGGATAGATCATCTGAGATGCGACTAAATAATAGCTCGTCATTCTGATTGACCAAGCCGTTACTTAAATCGCCGTTACTTAAATCGCCGTTACTTAAATCGCCGTTACTTAAATCGCCGTTACTTAAATCACAGTTACTTGAACCGCCATCGTCAGCTAAATCAAAGGTAGTTGCCATAGAGCTATTCAGATTAGTGACATAAGAGGTGACGCTAGTGTAGGCCGTTTAAACTAATTAGATAGTGGTAACGCTTGGATAAATTAGCAACTGTTGACAAATATTTTAGTCATCTGTCTAATATTGGGCAGGTGCAATATATTTCACTCTACAAAGCTAACTAGTAGAGATATGACTAGACCGAACGATAGGTATTATGAGTAACAACAGTGAACTATGGGATCTACCAGACCCCTTTATTATTGAGCATACAGCTAAGCCGTCCGAGGTTGACGGTTACGGTCATATCAATAACAGCGTATATGTTCAATGGATGGACAAATGCGTGTGGCAGCACTGTGAGTCGGTGGGGATGTCGTTTCAATATTGTCGTGACCTAGGCAAGGGCTTTGCCGCTATTCGGCACGAAATAGACTATTTGCAAGCCAGTTATGCTGATGACCAAGTACTGATTGCAAATTGGGTGACATTCAATGATCAGAAATTACGCGCTGAGCGGCAGTTCCAAATCATTAGAGCTAAAGGGTGGACGACTCTGTTACGAGCAAAAAGTAACTATGTATGCACCGATTTAAATTCTGGCAGGCCTTGTCGAATGCCGGAACAGTTTAAGAGCGGTTTTGCTGTTCTTAACTCTGTCGCCGAGCATTTACAATTATTGAAAGCATAAGCCCTTAGCACATTAAGGTTTTATAAGGTGCTAGGGGCGTTTACGGCAATTGCTCAGCCGGTTTTATCGTCGTCGTTATTGGACGTTGGTATTAAGAACTCAGACATTGATTGAATGTTATCAGCAATCTCTTCTTCTTCTTCAGAGAAGTAGGCAATATGAAACATTGCATCTCCCTGTTGTACTAGCGGGATATTTTGTTTGCCGATAACAATACCCGCTCTGCGGGTCGTTACCTTGCCGAAGGTTTCGCCTAGAGGGCTGCCAATTTCGGCTAAGTTATCGCCTTTTTCAACATAGTCTCCTAAATTTTTGAGATTTGTGACAATGCCGCTGTGGTGAGCGCGTATCCACGAACTGGTATTGGCTATATATGGGGTCTTCTCATGAGTTTTACGATTGACCTTTTTTGCCATTCCTAACTTAGACAACACATTCAATATGCCGCGTACACCGGCTCGAATCGATAACTCGTCAAAGCGCAAGGCTTCGCCTGCTTCATACAGCAATATCCGGGTATCTAAATCAAGTGCTGCTTGGCGTAAAGAACCGTCACGCAACGCCGAGTTCATCAATACCGATACACCAAAGGCCTCAGCCAAGGCACTTGTCTCTGGGCAATCTAGATTTGCTCTTATCTGTGGCAGGTTAGAGCGATGAATTGCGCCGGTATGCAGATCGATGCCGTAGTCACATTGCTTAACAATCTCGTTCAAGAATGTGTGGGCAACGATACCGGCCAACGAGCCTTTTTCTGAGCCTGGAAACGAGCGATTTAAGTCTCGTCTATCAGGCATGTAACGGCTCTGATTCAGCACCCCGTAAACGTTGACCATAGGCGCGAGTATTAAGGTTCCAGAAATCAGCTTGAATGACTTTAAACGCAGTAATCGGCGGATTATTTCGATGCCATTTATTTCATCGCCATGTACCGCAGCTGAGACAAAAAGTGTCGGACCGTCTTTTTTTGAGCGCCTAACGTGTATCGGCATACTGATGTCTGTATCGGTATACAAACGCACAATCGGCATGTCTATATCAATTGAGCTTCCGGGCGCTATTTCATGCCCAGCAATTGTTATTTTCTTCATTCTTAACCCTTGCCACGAGTACGCGTTTTAAATGGTTTGGCATTTTTTTCAATGTAGTCGTAAATTAATCCGGCCACATCTTTTTTGGTGGCGACTTCGATTCCCTCAAGCCCTGGTGAAGAATTTACTTCCATAACCACAGGCCCGCCATTTGCTTGCAGTAAATCGACCCCGCATACGCCCAAGCCCATCGCTTTGGCTGCGGCCACCGCAGTAGCCCGTTCTGCCGGAGAAAGTTTGAATAAAGTCGCCGACCCACCACGATGTAAATTGGAGCGAAACTCACCTTCGGCACCTTGGCGTTTCATCGCTGCAACAACTTTATTGCCAACAACAAAGCAGCGTATATCTGCTCCATTGGCTTCTTTTACGAACGCTTGCACTAAGATATTTGCGTTCAAACCCATAAAAGCTTCGATGATTGCTTCGGCTGACTTATTGGTTTCGGCTAGTACCACACCAATACCCTGTGTGCCTTCTAGCAACTTTATAACCAGCGGTGCGCCGCCAACGGTTTTAATAAGGTCTTTGGTGTTATTGGATTTATTGGCAAAGCCCGTGCGAGGTAAGCCAATGCCTTCACGCGAGAGCAGCTGTAACGAGCGCAGCTTATCTCGTGAACGGCTAATCGCTACTGATTCGTTGACCGAAAACGTGCCCATCATTTCGAATTGTCGAACCACGGCAGTGCCATAAAATGTTACAGATGCACCAATTCGCGGTATAACCACGTCGTACTTTGGTAATTCTTCGCCACGATAGCGAACCACTGGCCGGCTTTTGGTAATATCCATGTAGCACTGCAATGTATCTATAACGTCTACTTCATGTCCGCGGGCCTTACCGACCTCAATTAATCGTTTGGTAGAATAGAGTTTTTTGTTTCTGGATAAGATGGCGATACGCATGAAATGCTCCTAAGTGATGTGGCACTAACTAATGATGCTTGGGTTAAATCTATTTTTAGCAACGAACTTTTTAGCAACGGACTTTATAGCAACGAACTTTATAGTAACGAACTTTATAGCAATCAACCTTTTGGCTATAGACGACGTCTGACGCTTCTTCGAATAAGCATGGCTTTATCGATTCTGCGAAATCTGGGTATAAGAAGTTCAGAGGTGGGGTCTTTTACTAATGTTTTCGAGCTTGGCTATAAATCATACGCTAAAATAAAATCTAATATAGCTTATCCATCTGTTTGCCCCTAGTATTGTTCTCTGTTTCGACGCTATTGCTTAGTGCTTATCCGAAGCCGAGTGGCGGTGGTAGGGTATGGCTAACGGGATAAGGCTGCAGGTAAGGCGCCTGTAAGCCTTATCTATTTTCTTACTAGCAATCGAGAGAAAATGCCAGAATACTGGCTTCGCAATACACTCATACTAGAGCACGGATAACATGATCAGAGTATTTCTGTACGACCCAACGACTAAAACATCCATCACTGGTGGCGTAGAGCTGATCCAAACGTGGCAAGACTCTAGCAGTAGCATAATTTGGTTGGATATTGAGAATGAGGCTGAACGCAGTGATAGAACTCTATTACAGCAATTCGGCATTCACCCGTTAGCGATACAAGATGCTCTGCGCCCGCGCCACCCTCCGAAGATCGAACGCTTCGAAGATTTTTTGTTTATCTTACTCAAAGGCCTCGATCAAGACTCGTCGGGCATCGACTTCGGTGCGATTCAACTTGCTTTATTTGTTGGCGACCGTTTTCTTATTTCACGGCATTCGAAGGCGTCTGTGTCAGCAAATTGGTTGTTCGATAAACTGCAGAATGACACTAGGCCAATTCTTGATGGGCCTGGCGGGCTAGCAATACGGTTGAGCAACAAGCTAGCGAGACGATATGTTGAAATGTTGTTGGAACTAGAGCCTCGACTAGACGAAATTGAAGAAGAGATGTTCCAAAAGCCTGACGATACTTTGCTAGCTGAACTTACTGGTTATAAATCGCGGCTGAGAAAACTAACCCGCATAGCGAGCTACCATAAAGATTTAGCGGCCGCACTGCGTGATCAGGAAGAGCCATTAATCGATTCCTCGTTGTCGCATGAGATTGTCGATCTTTATGAACAAATAGACCGCACATTGACTCTCTCGCACATGTATTACCAAATCTGTACTGACTTGACCGACGGCTATCTTGGTATGTCGTCTCACCAACTAAACCGTGTAATGCAGTTACTGACAATTATTACGGTTATCTTTGTGCCGCTTACTTTCATGGCTGGAATCTACGGGATGAATTTTGAATACATCCCCGAGCTTTCGTTCAAAGGAGGCTACTTCGTATTACTCGGGGCTATGTTTGTCTTAGCCGTAATTCAAGTGCTCTATTTTCGACGCAAGCGGTGGTTATAGTTTGCTTGACTCTAAAACGATAATCGACGACCTCTCCAATAATCAAATGTGGTCCGATCTGCTGACAAAGGTATCGACCTGGTTCAGTACTACTTTGGCGTCGAAAGAAACGCTGATTGAGCTAAGCCTCATCGTCGCCGCCGCTTTAGTGGCGTGGGTACTGGCTAAAGCACTTCGCAAGCAGATCAATAGTCTTGGTCAGCGTGATACTCGCTTTGCATTACTGCGGCGGCTTTGGGTTACCTTAAGTAAAATCGCGTTTCCAATTGTGTGGCTCATTTTACAATGGGCTATCAGTTTGGTAATGCAAGAGTTAAATCTCAGAGAGGGCTTGATTGTTGTTACATCAAGCCTGCTCAGCGCTTGGATTGTAATCAGTTTGGTAACGGTGTTTGTTGCCAACCACTTAGCCTCGAGAATTATTGCTCTATTTGCATGGGTCGTAGCCGCGCTCAATATCGTTGGCCTGCTTGGTCAGGTGATACTCGTTTTAGATAAAGCTTCGTTCAGCATCGGGCAGGTCACTGTGTCAGCGTTGATGATTGTCAAGGGCGCTATCAGCCTAGCGGTCTTGCTATGGGTTACTAAACTTGTAGGGCAGATCGTTGAAGGTCGAATTAAGGCATCACCTAACCTAACACCGTCGTTTCAAGTTTTGTCTAGCAAGCTACTTCGAATTGGGTTAGCGGTAGTCGCTTTTTTATTCGCCTTAAGCATTGTTGGCATAGACCTAACTGCTTTTGCTGTTTTGGGCGGTGCGGTAGGTGTTGGTCTGGGTTTTGGTCTGCAGAAAATCTTTGCCAATTTGGTCAGCGGTTTTATCTTGCTGGCCGACAAGTCGATTAAGCCTGGAGACGTGATCGTGGTCGGCACAGATTACGGGCGGGTAGACTCACTTGGTGCACGATATGTGTCAGTACTCACACGTGATGGAATTGAGCACTTAATACCTAACGAAGAGCTGATCACTACCAAAGTGGAGAATTGGTCGCATTCTAACAATCTTCTTCGCTTACACAAGATGGTTGGCATTCATTACAAAGCCGATGTACGACACGCGATGGCGCTTTGTTTTGAAGCAATGGCCGATACTCCTCGAATACTTAAAGACCCTAAACCAAGTTGTCTATTACGCGATTTTGCTGACAGCTCAGTGAACATTGAGATGCGGTTTTGGGTTAACGATCCGATGAATGGGCGAGCCAATGTTACCAGCGAGCTCTTACTATGCGTTTGGGACAAGTTTCACGAGCACGATATCGAAATTCCGTATCCGCAGCGTGATCTTCATTTGCGCTCATCGGAGATCGGTGGCGAGTTTGGTTTGCAGGACGCGCAAAGTAATCCAGAGAGTTAATTAGTAGCTGTCGCTAAGCTAAGTATTGGCTATTCCAAGCTATTATTCGACGGCGGCTTGGCACATACTGCGCGCCAGCTGACGTGGGCCGCTAACACGTGCCTGGTTTATCAATTTTAAACCTGTAAGGAACTATTATGAGCAGTGAAACCACCGGCATTTTAATTATTTTTCTATTGCTGGCGATAAATGCTTTTTTCGTCGCCGCCGAATTTGCCTTGGTCAAGGCTCGGGCATTTCGGATCGATTTACTGGCCGACAGCGGTAGCCGGGCGGCTAAACTTACTCAACGCATTCAACTAAATCTAGAATCATATCTGGCCGCTTGCCAGCTAGGAATCACGATGGCATCGCTAGGCCTCGGTTGGGTTGGTGAGCCAGTTGTTGCCGCATTATTGGAACCTGCTTTTCATGCCATGGGTATGTCTGACAAGGTGGTGCACACAACCTCATTTATCCTAGGGTTTCTTATTTTCTCTTCGCTACACATTATCATTGGCGAGCAGGTACCGAAAACATTCGCGATTCGCAAATCTGAGCCTGTGTCGTTATGGTCAGCTTACCCATTGCACGGTTTTTATATGCTGGCGTATCCGTTGAATTGGTTACTAAATAAGGCATCGGGCTCGATACTATCGTTCTTTAATGTTGAGGAAGCGACGCACGGCGATATTTATTCGAATGATGAAATTCGCGGCATTATCGATACCTCTGAGCAGCATGGCGAACTCGATACTGACAGGGCGGTCATGCTGCAGAATATGTTTAAATTCGACAGTCATTCGGTGCAGCAAATCATGGTGCCTCGTACCGAAGTTGAAGTAATTAATTTGCAATCTAGCTGGGAGGATATGCTCAGCGTTATCAGGGTAGCCGACATTCTCGTTTTCCGGTTTTTGACGGTAGTGCTGATAATCCGGTGGGAGTGGTATTGGTAAAAGATATTTACAGCGAGATCGTCGGTCAGGACGAGGTTGCTGACCCGGTAGAGATAGTCAGAAAATGCTTACGTACACCGCTGCTCGTGCCAGAAAGCCAGCAAGTAAGTAAACTTTTCGAAATTATGCGCCGTGATCGTATACATTTGGCCATAGTGATGGACGAATACGGCAGCTTCTCAGGTGTTGTGACCATGGAAGACATGCTTGAAGAAATTGTTGGTGAAATTTCAGATGAACTTGATTTTGATGACTCTGATGTAGTCGCCACTTGGTTAGTCGACCACTGGGAAACTAATGGGTCGGTTTCGATGACCGATTTCTCACGCACTACCGGCACAGCACTCGAGAGCATCCCTGATACCAATACGCTGAATGGCTTGTTTATGAAGCAACTTGACCGAATGCCTAAGCAGGGTGACGAGATAGAATGTTTTGGTTTTAAATTCATTGCTATCGACGAAGAGGGTAATCGTATCGGCAGAATTGAGGTATACCCAGCGCAAGTTACCGCCGATGAAATTGAAGATTATGTGCCGAATAACGGACCTGAACTGGGTTAGGCTGACTGGCTAGACAGCTGACTTTTTGTACATGCGATTTGATCTCGCAAAGATAATAACTACTTGAATAGAGACTGCTTGGCTGAATAAACACCCTACTTGATCAGAGGCTCCTTAAATGACATGGATGTCGATAGGTATTGCTTCGGTGGGTCTCAAATATAGCGTGATCGTTTTCTCAACATTGTGCTGGCATGGATCGAAAATAGTAATCGACTTGCTCTAAAGATTTCGTTTTACACTAGCGATGATTAAGAGCAATGTACGCGCGTCATCAGTAAGGGCTTGATTGGGCTCTGGCAACTTAAACAATCATTCGCGGACAGGCATTGATAACAGAGTTTGAACACAACTTACTGGTGACATTCACATCAGAAAACTAATTTGGCTGGCCAAGTTAATTGATGCAGCATCTGCGAAACAGGCTTATTTAATTCATGCTCTAATGATCAAGCTCGGCCTTGCTTTACATATCTGATTTTACTAATCAGGTTGGTGTTTGATAAACGTGAACCCTTACTTTTGTGTAATGAGGATTGAAAACAACAGTTGTCATGACTACATTTTATGCACTGTCCGTAGAACCTTGTTGTAAAGCATAACTATTTAATAATTAGGATCAATAATGAAAAAACTAACATCCATCTCGATCTTGGCCGCATTAGTCGGCTCATCAGCGGCTTACGCCCAATCGGAACAGCAAATTGTTTCAAGTAAGGTTCTAAACCGAACTCCGATTATGGAAAGTATACAGATTTCGACACCAAAGCGGGTTTGCTATCAAGAGCAAGTTGTTACGCAAAACACCAAGTCGTATACGCCATCGATCTTGGGTGGCATCGTCGGCGCTGCGGTCGGTAATCAGGTAGGCAGTGGCAGAGGTAAAGATTTGGCCACAGTAGCTGGCGGAGTACTAGGTGCATCTGTAGGTCGCGACGTACAGAACAAAAACGCACAAACTCATACAGCTTTGGTTGAACGTTGTCATGATGAAACCGAGTATCATTATGAAGAGAGAGTCACCGGTTGGCGCGTAACGTATGAGTACAATGGCCAATCTTATATCACTCGTACAGACAGTGATCCGGGCGAAACTCTTAAACTTCGAGTTAATGTTCAGCCTTTGTAGTGTAAGTGGATAGCTTCTGGCAATTGAGACAAAGCTAAAAGAACTAAGAGCTCGCTTTCAACTAGATGTTGAAAGCGAGTTTTTTTATGTGGTCGCCCTGTGCAATAAACTTTAGCGGTCCCTAGCAATACAAGCCTAGCTTATAGGCTTCCAATTATTCTATTAGGCGCCAAATTAATCTAAGACTAGCTAATCATCGACAGCAAAAGAGCATTGTAGGCGACAAATGCGATTAGCAAGACCAATGCATCGATACGACTGATTGCGCCCTGACGGCTTACTCCATTACGCCGATAGCCCCAAGCCATGAATAGTAAGCCTACCGTCATTAGCAATACCACTGGCAAGTCGCGCAAAATAACATCTGGATTAATATCAGTCATTGGTGAAATAAACCCAGCAATGCCAGCGACGGCCAAAATATTGAACATATTTGAGCCAACAACGTTACCAATAGCAATGTCATGCTGACCCTTGCGCGCAGCAACGACAGAGGCGGCCAGTTCGGGCAAGGAGGTTCCCAAAGCGACAACGGTAAGGCCGATAACCAAGTTACTAACGCCCATAATTTCGGCGATACCAACTGCGCCCCAGACTAATATTTTTGAACTCACGATCATTAATAGTAGGCCCACTACTAGCCAAAAAATTGACCATTTTAATGAGAGTTCGTTAATGCTAATTTGTTGCTCAACCTCTACGCCTAAATGGTCTTTACTTTGGCGCTTGGCGGTATAAATAGCCCAGCCAATTAACAACGCAAAGCCAAATAGCAAGCCGGCAGACTCGATTCGTGTGAGTTGCCCATCGAGGATAAAAAAACCAAATAAAAGCACAATTGCAATTAACAGTGGTATTTCTTTACGCACTATTTTTGAGTGCACTATTATTGGTGACACCAGCGCGGTTATGCCGAGTACTAGCCCGGTATTGACTATGTTTGACCCCAACGCGTTGCCCAGAGCCAAGTCAGGGTTTCCGTCAAGTGCCGCTTGTGCAGATACCAGCATTTCTGGCGCGGATGTACCAAAGCCGACAATTACCATGCCGATCAGCAGCGGTGAGATACCAAAATAACTGGCGGTAGATGCTGAGCCAGAAATAAAGCGTTCGGCACTCCAAACTAGCAGTGCGAAGCCACTAATGATGGCCAATAAAGCTAATGTCACAATTTATCCTCTAAAAACGATTATTCTATTGGCGGCTAAACACAGAACCAGGCAAACAATGAGCTGGGTCATTCACTTTTACCCGACTCACTTATTTCTTGCTGTGAGGCATTTTCCTTAAGTGTTTGTGGTTTCCGAGTTGTTACCATGGCATCGGTCGCAGCACCAATTCGGGAGTGATCCCAAGCTGAGTTAACGCCAAATACGTTAGACATCAAAGCGGCGATATATTTTGCTGAATTGGCTTCTTCGCTTTCGGCTTTGCTTTCAACTTTGCTTTCAACTATGGCGATAGAATTCATCAAGTTTTGCTTATCGCCCATGTATTTTCCACATTTCGATAATGTTCCGTCTTCAAGGGTTTTGCATGCGTAGAGCGAACCGCTTTTGAAGTATACCGCTTTATCATTAAGCTCTGGTGCGTAAGCATAGCGATATCGTCGTTTGGTGAGATACATATATTTTTTCATTTGCAAGCTTGACCAGGCATCAACCAACTTGCCTTGTTCCATACGAAACATCAGCCTAGCTAATTCGCGGGTGGTAGCGAAAGACGTAATGCCCGGGACCTTCTGTTTGCCTGCGCTGGTGAACATTGAACCCTGTTGTAGATTGCTGGTGTCAATTGCTGCAGCAGTTAAGGGCTCGGTAATAACACTACGTGCTAACGACGCTAGTTCAGTTTTCGACGTTTTGGCGAAGAAATCGTGACGAGTCTCTGCATCAACTGGGTAAGCTTTGCCAAAATGCTTTACTAGCATGGCTTCTCGCCAAATGATCGCTCCCGCCGCATTGGCCGAGGGCGAAATCGCGTGGTCTATCCATTCGCTTAGACTAAATATATCGGTTTGGTTAATGACTGAGAAAGTATTTCTATTTAGCTCAGCGTTCCATTTTGGTACTGAATGGCTTTCGCGGGTAACCCAGTCGCCGGCTTGGACCATGGTGTTTTTTAATAGCTCCGCTCGCTGGGCAGGTTCGGGGAACGTTTCAGATAAAGCATGGAATAGGGCGGTCATACACAATAACTTACCGACACTTCCGGGGTTTTGTTTTAGGTCAGGCCTGAGGCCTGCCCAGCGTAGATTTTCGACGTCTGAGTAATCGACAATGACCATGCTATAACTTGCGTCACGTTTGCTCAGCATGGCCGATATCGCGTTCGACAGCTCTTGGTCTTGTTCAAGTGCGTCAAAGTCAACACCCTGATAATCTATTAGACTCAATTTCACATCAGCGACGTGCCATAGCTGACCGGCTTTAAGTTTTGCCGCTTCTGCTGGCATCGAATATCCTTTTAATCGGTGGATTCCTGATTCTTCTTCGCCATCGAGCGGGTAGGCAACAGCGGTAAACGGCAGCAGTGTGATTAAAGTCGCTACAAGTATTAAAGCTATAAGTTTGTTGATCATGATTATTGCTCGTTCGCGGCTGTTGGTGTGCCAATACGGCCGGATAAATTGACTATACTTGATAAATTAGCCTTTAACTGGCTAGTAGAAGCCTGCTTTTTTGCTATCAGTTGCCGCAATACTGTGTCAGCACGCTGGGTGTTCTTCTCGACTAATGGTCGTATCTGGAAGAGGGTCAACTTGCCGTCAACAAAGCCAAACTCGATATCCCACGGACGTTGCTTACCAGCCTCGTCATAAACCGGTGAATATTTCTCGCCAACTTCAGCGGCTAATTGTCGCAACTGCTCGATATCGCTTTGATTCAGAACCCGGCCTGCGGGGGCGGCAACCCAGTTAATGCCGCCAGAACTGTTTAGCTGGCGTTGATAGGGCGTTTTCGCCTCTGAAATTAAGATTGTTTGATCGCTTGGTAAAATAACGATACCCTCGGCGGCTTCGCCAGACACCGCGCCGCCAACACCCCAAGCGGTAGAGACTGTAAGGCCGGGGCTAGTGTTATCAATCAGGTTGCCGGTTACTAACACGCCAGATTTTTCAGAGGCGACGCTTTTCATAACCAGCACCGATGCATAAATTTTCTCGGGGTTAGTTAATAAGCTTGATCGCCAAGCTATTGCGCGAGGGCTTAACACCGATGCCCATACTTGAGGTATGCCATTAAAGATGTTTTCGCTGCCGGTAACATTGGCGAGCGTCTCCGACAGACCCGCACCGGTAAACTGTGGTAAGTCTTCGACGTTGGTGTCAGAGCGAATAAATACGCCATATGATCCTGACTCTCCAAATTCGTTTTTCATCGACGCTACCAGCGCTGATTTCATCTGTGGTGAGAGTGTTAGGCTATTAATTGCGGCTCGGATACTGGCAAGCTCGGTATTTAATGCTTGCTCAGAGATAGCCCCAGACGAATGCGAGGCGTAGACAGATTCAATCCGCTTAGCAATGCCTGCTTCACTCAGTTGTGCATAGTAGATGCCGAACGGAATAGCTAAAGCCGGTGCAACTTTACCCGGAAAAAGGTGATTCAACTCACCAAGGTTCGCGGCCTTTGGCCCAATAACTTTACCCGATAAACTGCGACGGATTTGTGCTAGCGGCAAAAAGGTTTGGCTACTTAACTGCGCAGGTGGAACAGAAATTTTCTGATCTATATTTTGCTTGTTCTTACTTGGAAATAACTGGTCTATATCTTTTACGGTATCGGCTAGACGAAGCACAACGTTGCCATCAGAGCTTACTACCAAGATTACTTCACGACCTTCATAGGGTTTGATTAGGTCTATCACTGAAAAGTCGATTGCTACGTTTGGAATACCAAAATTGCGGGCCAGTAACTGAACATGGGACAGTGCATTTCCTTCGCCTAATGTTAAAATGCCTGCTACAGGTTTAAGCTCAGCAATGGTTTCGGGTAATGCAACGATATCGCCAGGGTTAGGAGTTGCGTTTTCAGCCGCATCGAGGGTCTCGAAAATTCGTAAGGTACCGCGCGCCAACCCTGGGTTAAGTGCAATGGCACTACTTACCGATTTATCGGCTATCATCACTTCGCTACCGCTGAGGTTAGCAACATCTTGGCTCAACACCTTGAGCACGTCGCCCATTAGCCAAAGTGGCGAGCCGCATAATAAGTCATCAGTGAAGCGAACAGCTCTTGAATCAAGCGCTCCGTAGCTTACTAAGGCTTCTGCGAAGGTATAGCGAACGTTGCTTGCCGCCCAACCAAGAATCCGCTTTAATTGCGCTATATTGTTTATATATTGTTCAATGCTGACGCTATTGTCAGTGGCTTTTTCGATCGCTTCACGTGCCGATAAAAGCTCACCACTTGAGATCAACCCTGAGCCGTATACACAATTTAATAATGCTTCGCTGCTGTTAAGAATAGCGGCTCTTGAATTGTAAATACGTTCTGAGCTGGATAAAAACTCGAGTTGTACTTCGGTCTCAAGGTTTCCGAGTAGGTCGATTAATACTAGCCGATCACTTTTGCTTGCCTCACTTAAGAGGCTATCGCGAACTTTTTTACTAGCAATACAAAGGCGATCCATTTTGAGTGCGTTATCACCCGCTAAGGCCATCTCTACAGCCGATTTCCATTGTTTAGTCGGCTGGCTTTTAAGCTTGCTTAATTGTTGATTGAGTCGCAGTCGACGCCCTTTTTCTCCGTAAAGAGTATCAATGTCATCGGCTAGCGATAATGCCAACTGGCGGGCCGACTGATCGGTTTTATTCGGCGCTTGAGCTGCCCATGCTCGAAGGCGCCCAGCAGACAAAGCCGAGGGTGATGAATGAATTTCAGCCCTAAGTGGCTCTGCGCTTGAGTCTTTCTCAGCAAGATCAATCGCAGCCCGACGTACTTTTCTCGACAGGTCAGTGTCTTCGTCGTGAGGTATTACACGAGCTAATTCACGTATAAGTAGATAATTGCGATTCAACCAATCACTATCAGCAACGGCATCGATTAATATCTTGCGACCACTTTCTACCTCATCTTCGATTTGCGCTCGACCACGATAGCTTTTCGCTTTGCGTAAAACCCAACCATCATCAACGTCTAATAGATATTTTTCGAGAGCCAGCTCCCGTAAGCGCTGATAACGACCTTTAGATGCGACTAACTGCTCGAATGTAAGTGGGGCAAAGATAGTTCCTACATTCCAGCCAAGTTCGGCCAACCGTGCATGCTCAGATGAATATTCGGCGTGTTGACGGCCGCCACCATGATCCTTACAAGCAGATGGCTTCGGGGCTAGTATCGTACCATCGTTGCAATACCATCGAATTCGGCTGTATGGGCCTCGAGGATTGTCGATCATCTGCTTGACAATTTGCTTCGCCTCGGCCAATACTGCGCCCGACGGTGTGTCTACTGGCCCAGCAAGTGCAGTTTGTAGAGTTAAGGCGGCTATTGAACTGACAAAACCAACTATTCTTTTATATAAACGGCCATGAGCACTGACAATGAGTCTTTGAAACATCTTTCTTACCTAGAGCGCTTTATGCGCTTGTTTGCCGACGTTAAAGCTCAAGAGGGCGTAACGTGCTTGATTCTCATAGCCAATATTTTTCTCATACTGACCGCATACTATCTGATTAAACCAGTGCGTGAAAGTTGGCTTGTGGTCACCGACATTCAGGGTTTTACTAAAGTTGAGGTGAAAGCGTATTCGGCGTTTGCGCAAAGCCTTTTATTAGTCGCGATCTTACCTTTGTATTCACGGCTTGCCGCAACTGTTTCACGCAGAACTCTCATACTCAGTGTTGGTGGTTGTTTCGCATTATTGCTACTAGGCTTCTGGTTCGTTCAACCAGGGTCAGCGTTATCTCTATTTCCCTATATGGGGATCATTTTCTATCTTTTTGTAGGAATTTTCAGTGTTACCTTAGTTGCTCAGTTTTGGGCTTTCAGTTCTGACCTTTATGGGCCAGAGCGAGGTAAGCGGCTATTCCCGATTGTTGCCATAGGCGCAGCTTTGGGGGCGGTGTTTGGCTCGTGGATCGGCGAACATCTGATTCGCGATGTCGGAGTCGAGGCGTTCGATCTAATTTTAATGTCATTAGTTCCCCTAGGCTTGGCGTTAGCAATGGCGGCTTGGTCTGATCGACGAGGAACCTATGGCTCGCCGTCGGCCTGGACAACTGATCGCTGGCAAGAAGCGGCAGCACCTTCTAGTCAAGGCCCATTTAACTTAATTATGGGGCATCGTTACTTAGTCGCAACGGCGCTAATGATATTAATATTCACCTGGGTCGTTGCCAGTGGCGATAATATTTTATTTGCTGTGGTGCAAGAGACTGTAACCGAATCTTTGGCCGCTCAGAACCTAAGCGATGCTGATTACGCTATCGCCCTTAAAGAAGCCACCACCTTGTTCTACAGCAGTTTGTATTTCTGGGTGAATTTGTGTGCCTTGATTCTACAAGCGTTTTTTGTATCCCGAATTTTGAAGTACGGTGGTATGCGAATGTTGTTGTTAACCACGCCGATCATTTCTTTATTCGCTTATGCCGCAATGATGTTTGCGCCGGTGCTGGCGATTGTGAAAGCGGTCAAAGTAGCCGAAAACTCGAGTAATTTATCGGTCAATAACACCGCCCGGCATATGCTTTGGCTACCTACCAGTAAAGAAATGCTTTACAAAGCTAAGCCAACAATCGATACCTTATTTGTCCGTTTGGGCGATGGTATGGCAGCGCTCACAGTTTTAATCGGCACCCGAGTTGTTGAGCTGACCATGGCTAACTTTATTTTCATTAATCTTGTTTTGATCGTGGTTTGGATTATTCTCTGCATTTATCTTTACCAAGAAAATCATCGTTGGTCTGAGGCACAGCTTGAGGAGTTCGCCGATGTTATACCTAAATAGAAATAGCCGTATAGTCTGTATGGCTGTTGTTCTAATGAGTGCCATGGTTAATAGCGTTTTTAACCTATCAGGTGCTTCAGAGTCAAAACCGATCGCTCAATTTAACGATTCTGAATTGCAGCAGATGCTGCAGGTAGCCCTTGAGCAGAACAATCGTACGAAACGGCTGATTGGCAACAAAAAGCTCTCGGTGTGCTTAATAGACATGCAGCATGAGCGCCCTAGAAGTGCCAGCATCAATGGTGATCATATGATGTACGCGGCTAGCCTGCCTAAAATTGCGATTCTTTTTGCCGCCTATGCTTCTTTTGAAGATGGTTCATTAGCCGAAACCCCAGAAATTAGAAAAGATTTGGCTCGCATGATTCGAGTGTCTAGTAATGCGGCCGCGACGAGAATGATCGACCGGATAGGCTTCGATAAGATTCAATCGTTGTTGCAAGATCCAAAATATAAGTTTTACGATAAACAAGCCGGAGGAGGTCTTTGGGTTGGTAAGCGCTACGCGAGCAAAGGCGTGCGGCGCGGAGACCCGCTTTACAATATCTCGCATGGCGCAACGGCCGATCAGGTTTGTCGTTTTTTTCATATGCTTAGTAAAGAGGAGCTAGTCAATCAAACGAGGTCGCGGCAAATGTTATCTGATCTAGGCACCCCTGGTTTGCATCATAAATTTGTATCACAAGTCGACCTATTGGCACCCAGGGCCGCGGTTTACCGTAAGTCTGGTAGTTGGCGAAACTGGCATGCAGACGCGATAATGGTCAAAGGCGTTAATTGGCGGGACTATATTTTGGTTGGCTTAGTCGAGAGCAAAAACGGTGAGCAAATTATTCGAGAACTACTGACTACGGTTGACGGACTGATTAAGCCACCAGCTTCGCAGTAAATTCAGAGCAAAGGCGTAGACTAATAAAAAGCCCTAGCCTAATAATACGGCGCAGTCTATATAATCAAAAAAGCTCTATCATCAACCTTCGTTAATAGAGTGTTGATGATAGATTTTATCAATTTAGGTTGGCATCGAAACAATGAGCCGCTACTCTAAGGTCAACTATCGCAGTGCGGTGTCGCTTATCGTTCCACCGAATTTCACCTAAACATAATTTAATTTACATTAGCGAGAACACCATGTCTAAAACACCCTACATTACTTCACGATCTTCCATGCTAATTTTAACCCTTGCTTTGACGACTCTGGCTAGCGGTTGCACATGGGTTAAAAAAACTCCAGAAGCGCTAAACGTGAGAACAGTGCCAATTGATAGAGTAGCCGACTGTAAGTCAATGGGTAGCGTCACCACCAATACAGTTGATAGTATTTCAGTGGTTAATCGTAGTGCTCAAACAGTTGAGAAAGAACTCGAAGCTTTAGCCCAAAACCAAGCCGCTGAGTCGGGCGCGGATACCATTGTTGCGACCACAAAGGTGGTTAATGGTACAAGAACATTTGCTATGTATAAGTGCTTAAACTAGTTCGACTTAAAAACTCAATAGGCATTTAAGCCGACACCTTAAACCTAATTACCAAACCTCAGAGGTCAGTATGTCACAACATCGAGAAAATGAGATTCCACAACAAGCATTTGACTGGTACGACGACTATGCTCACGGCGGGATGGATCGAAGAACGTTCATGAATAAGTTAGGCACCTTAGCGGCGCTTGGTTATTCGATGACGGCATTAACAAGCGCGCTGATGCCTAACTATGCACTGGCCGAGCAAGTGTCGTTTAATGACCCAAATATAGTCGCTAGCTATCAAACATTTGCCTCTCCTGATGGCCATGGTGAAGGAGGAGGGTATTTAGTAACCCCAACGCAGGTGACGCGCGAATTGCCCGCGGTGTTAGTGGTACACGAGAACCGAGGTTTAAACCCCTATGTAAAGGATGTAGCCAGACGGCTGGCTAAAGCTGGCTTTCTCGCCTTTGCACCAGACGCGTTATTTCCGCTCGGTGGTTATCCTGGCAATGATGATGAAGGTAAAGCTTTGCAACGTTCTATGGATAGACTGAAGCTGCAACATGATTTTGTTGCGGCCGCCAAATATTTGAAACAAAACGCCAAAAGTAACGGAAAGTTGGGCGCAGTCGGATTTTGCTATGGAGGTTATATTGTTAACTATCTGGCCGCAGTCGAATCGGATTTACTCGCAGCGGGCGTGCCTTTTTATGGTACACCGGCCGCACCCGAGCTAAGAAAGAATATAAAAGCACCGCTGCTTGTCCAGCTTGGCGAGCTTGATGAAAGAGTCAACGCGACGTGGCCTGACTATCAGAAAGACTTGGATAGTCTTAATGTGTCGTACAAAATGCATATGTACGAAGGAGCAATGCATGGCTTTCACAACGACTCAACAGCTCGTTATGACGAAAAAAATGCCGCACTCGCTTGGCAGCGCACCCTCGACTTCTTTGCTGAGAAGCTCAATTAGGCCGCAGTTGTATCTCCCGTTTTAGCGTAGGCAGTCAAAACTCGTCTGTGCTGATGGGCAACAAAAAAAAGGCCCTCTTAGATAAGAGGGCCAAGCTACCAAAAGGCGCTAGGATTACGAGTAAACTGCTTAGTTAGCTATCCACATTCATCTACATTTGGAGTAGTTCTGAATGAAACTTCCGAGAAAGAGATAGTCAACGCCCCAGCTGAAGTTATTTGAAATGGTGCTACGATCTTATCTAACGATATACCTGCTTTCTCAAAGCACGCGAGGCTAACATTGACTTCTTGCCATTCGCTTGGCGCTAGCTTTTGCAACTCGCTGGTAATATCGACTGCGCCCGGGCAATCGGCTTCACAGCCCATACTAAGTTTAATTGGTCCGTTAATTGCGCTATCGATACGTAAATTCAGAAACAAGGACTGACCATTTTCGCGTTGCTGGGTTAAATCTACAGGCTCCGACGTGACCAACGAGAACTTACTTGTTTGATTTTCAGCAAAGACAACTTGCCGCGCGTCTTCTTGAATTTCCTTGTCTATGGTTCTGACCTTTAGGCCTTCTACCTCAACTATATTACTGGTCATGGGCAGTGCGTTATTCGCTGAGCTAACCATTGCTCTATACGGAGCTCGAATTGTTTTCTTGAATAGTATTAAGTTAGCGCTACCATCGGCACCGATCAACTCAACCTTAAGCGAGTCGTCTAATTGTAACTGGCCCTGATTATTAGCGGCGCTGTAACTAAGGCCGAAGCCATACGGCAACAGCGGACCTTTGTTTAGGTCATCGTAGTCTGGGTCGTTTCTATTTACCAAACTTTGCCGTGGCGACGAAGGCCATGAATAGGATAAGCGCCCACTAAAGTCATGTTTAATTGATCCGTCAGGGTTAGCTAGTAAAACATCGCTGACGCCGTTGCCTTCGCTGCCAGGCAACCATGCGGCGACAAACGCGTCTGATGCATTAAGCTCAGCATTAACGTACAGAGGTCGACCGGAGATAAACACTGACACCACTGGAATACCTTCCGACTTAAGTCTTTCGAGTAGCGCAAGATCTGACTTTACACTTTGCTGATAGGCAACATTTTTGATGTCACCAACGCCTTCTGCGTAGGGCTCTTCTCCAAACACCACGATAGCAACATCGGGTTTACTCTGATAACGGCCGTCGATTGATAAGCTCGACTTGCCTCCAGCATCTTCAACGGCTTGTGCAAATCCATCATAGATCGATTGGCCACCAGGGAAGTCTTCATTGGTATTATTAGTGCCTTGCCAAGTAATAGTCCAGCCGCCGGATTGCTTGCCGATATTATTTGCTGCATCGCCGGCTATTAATATATTTTTGCTCGGGTTGATTGGTAAGGTATTGTTCTTGTTTTTTAGCAATACTAATGATTCACGTACGGCCTGGCGAGCGATAGCTCGATGCTCAGGCGATCCAATGATATCCAATTTTCCTGACAGCGGGCGCTTGGCTGGGCTTGGTTTATCGAATACACCGGCACGTAATTTAACTCGCAATATTCTACTTACGGCATCATCTATACGGCTTTGTGGTATTTCGCCACTGTTGACCTGAGCAATGGTGTTATCCATTAGTGGTTTCCACGCATCACCCGATGCCATGAATATGTCTAAGCCAGCGTTGATCGTTGCCGCACAGTTGTAGTTGGTGCACCCCTGTATTTGACCATGGCCTAACCAATCGCCCACGACCAAACCATCGAATCCCATTTTGTTTTTTAATACGTCGGTAAGTAAATATTTATGGCCATGCATTTTTTTTCCGTGCCAGCTATTAAACGACGCCATTACGGTTTGTGCGCCGGCGGTAAGGCCTCCAACGTAGCCTTGCGCATGAATATCAAACAACGTTTGTTCGTCGTCTATATTATCACCTTGGTCAACGCCACCTTCGGTGCCGCCGTCTCCCAAGAAATGTTTTACCGTGGAGATAACACGCTTATCGCTTAAAAAGTCACCATCAATTGAGCCTTGGAGACCGGTGACGATGGCCGCTGAATAGCTCTTAACAATTTCGGGATCTTCAGAGTAGCCTTCGTAGGTTCTTCCCCAACGGTCATCGCGCACTACCGCAACCGTGGGCGCAAACACCCAGTCGATACCTGTTGCCATTACTTCGCGCGCAGTCGCCTGAGCAATGCGTTCGATTAGTTCCGGGTTATTCGCCGCGCCGAGGCCAATGTTGTGCGGGAATAGGGTGGCGCCAATAACATTATTATGGCCATGCACTGCATCAGTTCCCCAAATAGCCGGGATACTTGAGCCATCGAGCGTGTCATCAATCGACGCTTGGTACATATTCTCTGCAAGGGTGATCCAGTCTTCTGGGCTTGCATGTTTATCATTGTTTGGGAACGCGCCGCCGCCATTTAAGTAGGAGCCAAAGCCGTACCGCCTCATGTCTTCAACCGTGAAGTCGCGAATTTCAGGCTGTATCATTTGTGCTATTTTCTGCTCTAGAGTCATTTTCGAGAGCAGTTCCTTAATCTTGGCCTCTAGCTCGATATCGTAGGTTTTAGAATAATCTAAGCTAGGCCAAATATCGATATTTCCGGCATGCAGGTCCTTTGGGGTTGTCGGCGAATTTTCTTCTTGTGTACTTGAAGATTGTGCTTCTTTGCTGGCCTGATCGTTCGATTGATTACATCCTACAAAACCTAATAGGATAACGCTCAGGAACAAATAGCGAGTTACTCGACGATAGTCTTTTATGAATTGGCGTTTGAATTTAGATGACGTTTCCATGGGAACATTACGCTCTTATTTGAATAATAGTTATTACACTAGTTTGGCATATTCACTAAACAGGTCGACCAAGTTACCGAAAATTCAATAACTTGGTCAAATTAGAAAGGTTTAAAATGGTCTCAACTCTTTGCACCTGAAGATCAATTAGGCAAGTCGGCCGGTAGTTTATTAAGCTAGTTTTGTAGCTGGGCCGACAATTGTTCAGAGCGATACTGGGTTGGTGTTGACCCGACTAATTTTTTAAAAAATGAGTTATATGTTGCTTTGCTATTGAAGCCGCACTCACCTGAAATATCTATCATGGTTTTATGCTTTTGCTCAGGGTCAGATAAAATTAGCTTCGCTTCATTAATACGATATGAATTTACAAATTCGTAAAAATTAGTCTTGAAGTGTTTTTTAATCGCCACTGACAGCGCTCTCGGGTGCATTGAAAGCTGAGAAGCGAGTTGCTCTAAGTTGAGTAGCGGCAGCAAATAGGGCTTTTCATATAGCATGTGGTTTTCAATTTTTTTTGCCAGCGCTGGGTCCAAGCTTTGGTTATCTTGCTCTTGTGCCGGCCCTTCCTCCGTCATGTGCCCATCAAAAATGCTTGAGCGCTGTAAACTTAAGAACATCAATGCAGTAATAAGGCCGAAGGTCAGATAATTTCCGGCTAATCCCATGTAGTTAAAGACAGAATCGCCCAAATCTGGCGCGAAAATGGCCACTGAGACCACAATTAGAATCCAAACACGAACCGCAGTAAATGCGATCACCAATATACTTAACCAACCAATATCAATTTTTTCGATATTAGAGAATCGGTCGCGAAGCTCATTTCTAGCGCGGCGTATGTCTACTAAGCAAAGGATTCCGAAGAATACCCGTAAACCTTCTCGTACGGCTTCGATACCGTGGCGCACCGAGGGTGCATCTGCATTTAACTCAGCGGCTAAAAATTCGGACTTGTTGAGTGCATCTAAAGAATAGAAAGCCACTGACATATAAATGAAGTAAATTGCTGTGGGCAGCAGATATAAGGCATCTTTTTTGCGTAAAGTGAAATTCTTACGAAGTATAGACCGTGTGTACCAAAGTAGAAGCGGCCCTTCAATCCAGTAGGCAATATCAAAAATATGAAATAACTTAGGCGAAATCTGCAGTCCTAAAGCCCTAAGTTCAGGGTTATAATTAACCAAAACATGTAATGGAATTGCGATTTGTGCTACGAAAAAACCAATTAGAAAGTAATCACTTATGTGGCGCTCGTGCTTTACCCATAGGATCAGAAGGATGAACAATAGGCTTTGAAAGCCAGTCGCCAAAAGCACAGTATCGTGAAAATTTAATATATAGGCGGACATTTCATAATTGGTATTAAGTATTATTTTTATAATTTAAGTTTAAAGCATATTCATTTTGAAAATCAGTGCAACTAATGAAATTACACTATTTAGACGACCAAATTACGTAATCTGCACTCAGTTAGTCGAATCATCCGGTGGTATTCAGTAACTTGACTGTCAGCACTCGGCTGATGTTGTCGCAAATAGCGGTTGGGTGTAGCGTATTTAGTACCATACCTTTTAACCAGAATTAGGTGGGTACTCTTGCTACGAACGAGCTCTTGAGTGTAAAGAGTAATAATTAAAATAAATATAAAGAGAGGAAGGCAATGAGGTCTAATAGCAATCTTGGTCAACGTACCGAGCTGTCAAAGGCAGTAGCGTCGGCTATAAACGTTTCACCTAGTACAAGATCGACAATTATAGGCTTAGCGATGGGCGCGACATTATTCGCACCCTCTACAGCTTTTGCTCAACAAACAGGCTCACAAGCGAACAGCACTTTAGAGGAAGTTGTAGTCACTGGTATTCGCAGCAGCTTGAAGCGTGTCAGTGATATGAAACGCGCAGCTGATGGAGTGGTTGATGGTATTTCAGCTGAAGATATCGGCTCTTTCCCGGATACTAACTTAGCCGAGTCACTACAGCGTATTACCGGTGTTTCAATTGACCGTAGCCGTGGTGAAGGAAGTAAAGTAACCGTTCGTGGCTTCGGGCCTGGATTTAACTTGGTAACCTTAAATGGTCGCCAAATGCCGACGGCGAATGGCGATGATCGATCATTTGATTTTGCCGATCTGGCTTCCGAAGGCATTTCAGGAGTGCAAATATATAAAACTGGTAACGCTGATGTTCCTACGGGTGGCATTGGTGGCACAATTAACATCCAAACGACTAAGCCACTAGACTCGCCAGGCCTTAAGACAGTTGTTTCGGCTAAAGCGGTTCACGACACGTCAACCGAGAAGGGCGATGATATTACGCCTGAGTTGTCGGGTATCTATTCGAATACCTTTGCTAACGATACCTTTGGTATTGCGGTAAGTGGTAGTTATCAAAAGCGTGACAATGCTGTCAATACTGGAACAACGGGTGATTTCAACGGATTCCAAGGCACCCATAATGGCTGGGGATCAATCCCTGACAACGCTGCACAAGTAAATCGTCCAGGCGACTCTGATATTTTTGTAGTTCCGCAAAGCATCGGCTATGAGCTTGCTGAATTTAGCCGTGAACGCATAAACGGACAGCTTACTCTACAGTGGGCTCCAACCGAAAATATTACAGGTACGGTTGATTATACTTTTTCAGAAGTGGAATCAGAGCGCACATTCAACAATTATTCTGCCTGGTTTAACTACGGCGACCTCTCGACTCAATTTAGCGATGGGCCAATTGCCTCACCGATTATTTTCTCTGAAGGTAGCACGTCAAACGACTTTGCCATGGCCGCAGGCCAAGATGGTACCAAGACTGAGAATAGTTCAGTAGGTATCAATTTAGAGTGGCAAGTTAATGATCGACTGGCGTTTGAATTTGATGCCCATAGTTCATCTGCAGAGAGTGGTCCAATCGGCAATAACGGCACAGCATCACAACTCGCGATTGCAAGTTTTACTCGAGCACGAACTACCGCGACGTTCAATGGCGATCTGCCGATTTTGAGCCTTGATTTAGCTCGCCCCCTAAACGCCAATGATATGATCGTCACCGGCAGTGTTTTCGACACTAAGAAGACCGAAATGGAGATTGATCAGGTAGCTGTTAGTGGTACTTATGATCTGAATGACGCCAGCGCGATCGACTTTGGTGTTCAATTAACCAATGTCGATAATCGTTCGCAATTTTCTAATGTTCAACGCAATACTTGGGGTGGCACTACTCAACCAGGCGATATCGCTGACCTTCTGACTCCAGCCTCTGCTGCTGGTGCATTTGATCAGATTTCCAATGGTAATGACGCAAGTCGACAAGTAGATTTCTTTACTTTCGATATAGATGCGTTGGCAAGACGAACCGAGCAACTCGGAGCAACCCAGTCAACGGGTGGCGATTGTGGCACCGGCCTTTGTGCGAGTAGTGATTTCACTACCGATCGAATAACCGAAGAAGAATCAACAGCGCTCTATCTGCAATATAGATTTGGTACCGAGCTTGCCAGTATTCCGGTTAATATTAAGTTTGGCTTACGCTACGAGGAGACAGATGTCGACTCTCAAGCATTAGTTCCCGAGTATGGTTCAATTGTTCAAACCGGCGGCAATGAATTCGATGCGATTCCAACGGGTAATCAAACCTTCACTCGATTAACCGGTGATTATGACTTTGTTTTGCCTAACTTGGATGTCAAGTTTGATCTAACAGATGACATGGTTTTCCGTGCTTCTTATAGTGAAACGGTCGCTAGACCGGATTATACCGATATTCAAGGTGGCCTAACTATTAGTACCTTACTTCGTCAGAACGGTGGTAACGGTCAAAGTGGTAACCCAGGTTTACTGCCGTTTGAATCTGAAAATATTGATTTATCATTTGAGTATTACTTTGGTGATGGAGACTATGCCTCAATCGGTTATTTCAACAAAGACGTCTCCAATTTTATCGGCATTAGTACTTTGCAAGACCAAGTGTTGTTTCCTAACTTGATTCATCCGGCAACCGGTCAAGCAGCCACGTTTGATGTAACTGCTCCGGTAAATCAAGAAACCGCCAGTATTGACGGTTGGGAAGCGGCTTTGCAGTACTCCTTCGGTGAAACTGGTTTTGGTTTTATTGTTAATGCGACGATTGTCGACGGTGACATTGCCTATGACAGTGCTAGCTTAGATACTCAATTTGTATTAACCGGCCTAAGCGACTCAGCAAACGTAATCGGCTTTTACGAAAATGAACGCTTTCAAACTCGAATCGCCTATAACTGGCGTGACGATTTCTTCAATGGCATCGCTGGTGCTGCTGCAGGAACACCTGGCCCAGTCTTTGTAGACTCCTATGGTCAGTGGGATGTGAGTGCTAGTTATGATATCTCCGATAATCTAACGGTATTTGTAGAAGGCATTAATATTACCGATGAGACGACAGGTGCTTTTGGACGTGACCAACTGCAGAGAGTTAATGCGGCACAAACCGGTGCACGTTATAACCTTGGTGCTCGTTACTCCTTCTAAGCACAAAGTGGTAAATTGAATAACGAATTTGATTAAAAAGTTTGCCTTTGGAAGCCTTTTTTATTCAAGTAACATTTATTCAAGTAACTGGAAAAGCTAGGTGGCTCTTGTCACCTAGCTTTTTTCTGCTAAGGTTAAACTTAAAGTCGCAATTTAAAGTCTCGATCAAATTGGCTATGGCTGTCATGCTTTAGACCTATCAGTTTAGTTCTATTGATAATGTTCTGGGCTGATTTCTACGATCATCGAATTAAACTGGGTTTCTGATCATTAATGTCTGCAAAAAAAACGAAGGTAGTTATTGTTGGTGGAGGAACGGCAGGTTGGCTGACCGCAGGTATATTGGCCAGTCGCTTTGCTAGTGAAGGCCAGCAATCAATGCAGATCACGTTGATTGAATCACCTGATGTTCAAACAATTGGTGTTGGCGAGGGAACATGGCCGTCGATGCGGACCACGTTGCAAAAAATGGGTGTCTCTGAGACTGAGTTTATGCGCGACTGCGATGTCAGCTTAAAACAAGGTACAAGATTCGATGGTTGGGCTAGAGGCGGCAAAGAGAGCGACGATCATTACTACCATCCATTTTCTCTCCCACAAGGCTTCAGTACTATAAATCTAGCCAAGTATTGGCAACCATCAAGTGCTCTACCATTAAGTTCACAACCATTAAGTTCACAACCATTAAGTTCACAGCCAAGAAGTCACCAGGCACGTTTTGCTGACGCGGTTGGCTTGCAAAGTAGTATTTGTCACCGTGGCCTAGCGCCAAAACAAATTACTACGCCAGAATTTGCCTTCAATGCTAATTATGGTTATCACCTCGACGCTGGAAAATTGGCAGTTTTTTTAAACAAGCATTGCACCAATACGCTCGGTGTTAAGCATATTTTAGATCATGTTATCAGTGTCAACGCAGATGATGACGGTTATATAGAGTCAATAGACGCAGCAAAAATAGGCACTCTTGAGGGTGATCTATTTGTAGATTGCACCGGTTTTGCTTCAATTTTATTGGGTCAGCATTACGGTATAAAATTGCAAGATAAACGCGATGTGCTGTTTAACGACAGTGCCATAGCCGTTCATGTTCCGTATCAAGGCTCTAACGATCCAGTGTTATCGCACACCTTGTCTACGGCACAATCAGCGGGCTGGATTTGGGATATAGGCTTACCAACCCGTCGTGGAGTGGGTTATGTCTATTCCAGCGACCATACAAGTGATGACGCGGCCCACGATACCTTGATGAACTATGTATCTAGCAGTGTCGGTAGCGCTCAAGCTAAGCAGCTTGTTGGCCGGAAAATCCCCATTAAGCCCGGTTATCGAGAAAAATTTTGGCATAAAAATTGTGTCGCGATTGGATTGTCGGCCGGCTTTGTTGAGCCCATGGAAGCATCCGCATTGGTGCTGGTTGAATTGTCAGCGCAGATGCTAGCCGAGCAATTTCCAGCCGATCGACCAACCATGAATATCGTCGCTCAGAGATTCAACCAGAAATTCACCTATCGCTGGGAGCAAATTATCGACTTCCTAAAGCTGCACTACGTTTTAACAAAGCGTAAAGACAGTGACTATTGGTTGGACAATTGCCGAAGTGAGACTATTCCCGAGAGCTTACAGCAATCGTTACAATTATGGAAAACTCAGGTTCCGTGGCATTTTGATACACCGCATATTGATGAAATGTTTCCATCGGCCAGTTTCCAGTATGTGTTGTACGGAATGGGCTTTGTGACAGAGGTCAATTGTTTAGCAGACCGAAGTCACAAAAAAATGAGTTTGCAAGCCGACGCTTTGATGCAAGAAAACCAGAAGCAGATCAAGAAGTTGCTCAGCGTGCTGCCCCACAATCGGGACTTGCTAAACAAGGTGGCCGAGTTTGGCTTTCAAAAAATATAGTATGAATAAATAGTACGAATAATAAGTAATACAAACAGATAGCGCAGCTAATTAGTTCAGCTAATTGGTAGTAGACATTTAGGGCTACTATTTGAATGCGCAAGTTTAGTAATCAACGATAAAATAAGAGTAATCAGAATGACAAATCATGCACTAGTAAATCTCGACGATCATAAAGATACCCGTATTATCGATACTAGGTCAGAGCTCTATGGCGACAACGTCATGTTCACCATGACCTTTCCGTTTGAGTTTCGTAACATCCAACAGTGCTATCCAATTTTCTTTCACAAGAACTCGGAGACAGGCGCGCTCTATCCGGTCGCCTTATTTGGCTTTAAAGACAAAGAAAATCTTTTTTTGAATAGTGACGGCTGGTCTGCTCCTTATGTTCCATTGATGATTAAACGGCAACCCTTTTTTATTGGCTTTCAGAAAGATCAAGATGATCCCGATAAGAGAAGCGCTAAGGTCGCGATCGATATGGATAGCCCGCGCATTAGTGCTGATGAAGGTGAGGCACTATTTGAAGAGCATGGAGGCAATAGCGAGTTCTTAATTAGAGCCACGCAAAACCTTGAAATGATCAACGCTGGCAACCAACATAGCGAAAAATTTGTAGCCGCGCTGATAGAGCATGATTTAATCGAGTCGTTTTCATTGGACATAGAATTGAGTGACGGCAGTGATAACCAACTGCTTGGTTTCTACACGATTAATGAAGATAAATTGCAAGAGCTAGACGGTGCAACAATGGAGTCATTCAATAAGCAGGGGTTTTTACAACCTATTTTTATGTTGTTGGCATCTCACTCTTGCATGAGTACGTTGCTTGGCTATAAGAATGCGACTTTAGTTTGACCAGGCCTGAACGTGCTAACAGACAAGCCTAAAATACCGCCAGACAATCCTGACTCTAGCTCGCCGGTCATTACCACTATTGAGGGCTGTGACCCTAACGCTATTGCCGATGAGGTACTTCAATCCAGCCAACCGCTATTACTCAAGGGCTTGGTGTCGCAATGGCCTATTGTAAAGGCGGCGAGCGTATCAAATCGCAATGTAGCAGACTATATTTTAAAGTTTGATCGCGGAGCTCCGGTTACGGTGTATCAAGGTGCTGCTGAAATTGACGGGCGAATTTTTTATAATGAAAATCTCGATGGCTTTAACTTTCAACGAACGCGGCAAACCTTCAAAGACACCATTGATAAAATATTTTCCGCAGATCAAGACCAACAAGCAGAAACGTATTATATCGGCTCAACAATGGTCGAACATTGGTTGCCAGGATTTCTCGCTGAAAACCAGCTATCAACTGGGCTGAATGAGCCGTTGGTGAGCATTTGGATGGGTAATAAGAGTCGTATCGCAGCACACTATGATTTCCCTAACAATATTGCTTGCTCTGTCGCTGGTCGCCGGCGTTTCACTTTGTTTGCACCAGAGCAAATAGACAATCTATACGTTGGGCCAATAGATTTAACCCCATCGGGACAACCCATTAGCATGGTCGATTTTAAAAACCCTGACTATGTAGCGCACCCTAAATTCAAACAGGCGCTGGAGACGGCGCTGGTGGTTGAACTTGAACCTGGTGATGCGATACTGATACCCAGCATGTGGTGGCATCATGTTGAAGCATTGGATTTTTTCAATGTTTTGGTTAACTTTTGGTGGCGAACAACACCGGTCTACATGGGCTCGCCCTTTGCGGCATTGCAACATGCGGTATTGAGCTTACGAGCACTACCAGATGAACAACGCCAAGCGTGGCAAGCATTATTTGAGCGTTACATTTTTGATCAGAGTGATGATCAGTTTAGTCACATCCCAAAGCATGCACGAGGGGTACTAAATCAAGTAGACGAGCAAAGTGCGCAAAATATACGCAAGCAACTGATTCGACTATTAAAACAGTAAGTTGGCTAAAGCAGTAAATCGACACGATATAGAGGCATAAGTGGAACACAATAAAATCAAGAAAGTTGTTATTGTTGGCGGCGGAACCGCAGGGTGGATAGCCGCCGCGTCGCTATCAAAGTTACTCGGTAAAACCTTAGACATCAGCCTGATCGAGTCGGATGACATCCCCACCGTCGGAGTAGGTGAGGCGACCATCCCGACACTGCTTAGCTTACATGAGCTATTGGGCATTAATGAACAAGAGTTTGTCGCCAAGACTCAAGGTACGTTTAAGCTAGGGATCTCATTTGAAAACTGGCGAGATTTAGACCAAGATTACATACACTCATTCGGATTTACCGGAAGAGACTGTTGGGCCGCGGGCTTTCAACACTTCTGGCTCAAAGGGCAGCAGCTCGGTATTGCTAAAGGCTTCGGTGAGTATTGCCCCGAGTTAGTGGCTGCACGACAAAACAAGTTTGCCGTCGCACCCAAGCATGGCCTCAACTACGCTTATCATATAGATGCCGGCCTATACGCAAAATTTTTGCGTGAACTGGCTGAGGAAAACGGTGTTATACGGCAAGAAGGCAAGGTTGTCGACGTAGGCTTAGATAGCCATTCAGGCTTTGTTAACAACGTTGTATTGGCGTCAGGCCAAGTGATTGAGGGTGATCTATTTATCGACTGCAGCGGTTTTAAAGGTTTGCTGATAGAGCAAGCCTTACACACCGGCTATGACGATTGGTCACACTGGCTGCCGATGAACAGTGCGGTGGCGGTGCAAACTGAAAGCCTCGGTGAGCCGATTCCTTACACCCGCTCGATAGCGCGCGACTCGGGTTGGCAGTGGCGTATCCCGTTACAAAATCGAGTCGGTAATGGGCTGGTTTTTTGTGATCGTTACCTATCTGACGATGAAGGCATATCAACGTTGATGGCGAACATAGAAGGTAAGCCGATTACCGAGCCACGAGTGATTAAATTTAAAACAGGCACACGTCGTAAGCATTGGAACAAAAATGTGATAGCGATGGGCCTATCCAGTGGGTTTATTGAGCCTTTAGAGTCGACTAGCATTCATTTGATTCAGCGCAGCATTACGCGATTGATGCAGATGTTCCCATACGATGGCATCCGTGAGCCTGATATAGCTGAGTTCAATAGTCAAATGGACTTTGAAATTATCAATATTCGCGACTTTATTATTCTTCATTATCATGTAACTAACCGCAAAGACACTCCATTTTGGCGCTTTTGTCGTTCTATGGAGATCCCTGATAGTTTGCAACATCGAATTGAATTATTTAAACAAACAGGGCGGGTATTTCAGGTGCCAACGGAATTATTCGGAGAAAATTCTTGGACTCAAGTAATGTTGGGTCAAGGACTAATACCAGAACAGTATCACCCTATCGTCAATATGATGGATGACGCTGAACTCGAGTCATTCTTAAGCAGCATTGACCAATCCGTAAAAAGTAAGGTCTCCCAGCTACCCAAACATTTAGACTTTATTAACTATTATTGTAAGGCTAACTAAGCTTACTTTTCAATAACTGATAAACCACACTTCTTTGCTCTTCGGTGAGTGTGGTTACTAAGTCGTTTAGCTCCTCCGGCAAATGACTTGCCGGGTCACCGTTTACTTGAAATACAAGGTAGTCAAAGAAGTGACGCCAAGCGTCTCTCTGGCTCGGCTCAAGCTTAGCAATGGTGAGCATGCTGTGCATGAGGCTATGGCTGGGAGAAAGGCTTTGGTCGTGAGTAAGATCTTGGTTTGTCATCTCGCTCCACCAATAGTTTACTAACACGTTTATAGTCTCTAGTGATTCGACCGCATGCCACCACGGAGTCGGAATGTAGATTGCATCACCTGGTTCTAATATTGCTGATTGCGACTGCTCCAAGGCCTCCGAAAACTTAGGGAACTTTTGATAATCGGGATTTCTTAAATCAACTAAGCTAATCGGAACTCCGCCAGGCGCATTCAGTGTCGGGCCAATATAAAGGTTAGTTATTTGCTCAGGCGGAAATAGCGTAAATCGACGTTTACCAACAGCGACACAGGCGATGTTGGGGTGCACATCATAATGCGCGGCGACTTGCGCTCGATTGCCGAGCCATAAGGTGGGCTCAGTTGTTTTATCAAGCAGCGGCATCGTATTAGTCGCTTCAAAGTCAGGCATTATTTGTCTGATAGAGGCAGCCTGAATCGCGACACTATGGGGTTTCGGTGTATTACGCAGCGCATACAATTGCTCCAAGGTGGCGGTCATCGCCGCCTCGGTCTTGCCGAAATTGCTGGCTGAGAGGTCGTCCGAGTAGAAAAAACGCCCGTCTATTTCTGGCAAACCAATTATGGTGTAAACCGGAGTGTGATTATCTAATGATATCAGGTAGTTAACCGCATCTTCTTCAGATGATTTCGCGGCTTTTACCAAGTCCCAATTATCGACTAGGCCCTTGAGAACAGCCGGCTGATTAAGTGGTCGTATCTGATTTTCAAAAATCTCTTGATCGACATTATGCCATTCTTGAATTCGGTTAACGGCGGTGGATTGTTTCATATCATTACTCGTTTCAGGGTCTTACTGTCAAGAATGCTCAAGTGGCGACAATGGTAGCTAGCATGATAAACGATAGATAGACGAGAGACGGGCAAGATTTGGATAACTAACGGAAATTTCTTTAACTTAGTCGATTAGGTTGGCAAAGCGCCTTAAAGTGCGTTGATACCATTCAATTAATCCGGTCGTATCGATCACCTGTCTTATGCCTCCAAGGAACTTAGTGTCGACTTTATTGCTATCCATTTTAGTACTGCACTTTAGTGTTCAAGCTCATGGCAGTAGCGTTCAAGCTCATAGCAGTAGTGATCAAGCTCATAGCAATGGTGGCCAGACCCCTCTGGATTCATCGATTGAATGGGCTTTGAATGTCGGTGGTGATTCTTATTTGGGAGCAGACGGTATAAGCTACCAGGCTGATACGCGTGGCAACAAAGAGCCGTTGATAGATTCAATTCGAGGCACTCAAGACGGTACCGTGTTCAAATCTTATCGACAAGGATCAAATGAACTCGATTACCGATTAGACAATGGTCACTACGATCTTATTTTCAAATTTGCCGAACCGCAGAAAATCGATCTTGGAACGCGTGTCTTCGACCTGGTAGTTCAGGGGGAAACAGTAATTCCAGCACTGGATGTGACTCAAGCCCGTGACGGCAATGCAAAATCGGCATTGGTGCGAATGGTGCCTAAGGTCTTGGTTGATGATGGAACTCTTAATATTAAATTACAGTCTTTGGTCGGCCAACCAATACTCAGCGCTCTGGTGGTCAGAAAAAGAATGCCTAAGCCTGAGAATTGGGTACTGACCTGGGGTGATGAGTTTAATTACACCGGCCAACCCGATGCCAGTAAATGGACGCATGATATCTGGCCTGCTAGAAAGGTTAACGACGAGCAGCAAAGCTACACCGATCGCTTGCGTAACGTGCGCGTAGAAGAGGGCGTGCTAACGATCGAAGCTCATCGTGAAGACTACAACAATGCCGAGTACACCTCGGGCAGATTGCACGCTGCAGGCAAGGGTGATCTGCTCTACGGGCGTATTGAGGTGCGCGCCAAGTTGCCAGCGGGTCAAGGGACATGGCCGGCAATTTGGATGCTGCCGAGCGACCCTTTTCGATACGCTACAAGTTGTTCTCCTGGTGACGACTGGCAAGGCAGTAAGAGCTGTGACGCATGGCCTAATTCGGGAGAGATCGATATCATGGAACATGTGGGTTACGACATGAATCGTGTGCATGGTACGGTTCACACTAAGGCCTATTACTGGGTCAACGGTGAACAGCGTAAGTCCAGTGTCGAGGCTGATCGAGTAGATCAACAATTCCATGTATACGCAATGGAATGGAGCCCAAAGCGCATCGACATCTATTACGACGATGCTCTGTATTTTACCTATCTAAACCAAGGTGAAGGCTGGCAGGCTTGGCCTTATGACCACCCGTTCCACTTGATTTTGAACCTTGCAGTTGGCGGCGGTTGGGGCAGCGCAGGTGGGCCGACAGACATCACCGCTTTCCCTGCGAAAATGCAGGTAGACTATGTCAGACTTTTTAAAAAGGCTGATATCGCATCGGCGCGAACAGAATAACTATAAAATTAAAATATAACTATAAAATTAAAACATAACTATAAAATTAAAACATAACTATAAAAAGTTACTTAAGGGAGTTAGAGATGAGTTCAGCAGCAAATAATTTTTCGGTGGTAAAGATTGCCTTAGTGGCGGCCGTAGGGGGGTTCTTGTTCGGCTTCGACACCGGCGTAATTGGTGGTACCCAGTTGTTTTTCACGAAATATTTAGACCTATCAGCCTCGCAACAAGGTTGGGCGGTGGGCAGTGCTCTCTATGGTTGTTTCGTAGGCGCATTGATCGCAGGTTACCTAACCAATGCAATCAGTCGCAAGGGCACGTTAATATTGTCGGCGATTTTATTCTCTATCTCAGCAATCGGCTCAGGCGTTGCCGACTCACTCTCGACATTAGTTATCTATCGAATTATCGGTGGTATCGGCATTGGTTTTGCCTCGATGGCCGCACCAATGTACATCGCGGAGATATCGCCGGCGGCCCACCGTGGACGTATGGTCTCGTTATACCAACTGGCTATTGTTCTTGGCTTCTTTTCGGTGTTTTTGGCCACCTATTTTATCGGTGGTGGCGACAGCACTCAGCTTAGCGCTGAACAAATTGAAAATGCCTATCAATACAATTTGCAGACCGGCTGGCGAGTAATGTTTTGGTCCGAGGTGCCAGTCGCAATTGCGTTTCTGGGTTTGCTATTTTTTGTGCCCCACAGCCCTCGATGGCTAGCAATGAAAGGTCGTAAGCAAGACGCTATTGATGTACTCGCTCGCCTGTCATCGTCGCCGAATGCGGCCGAAGCCGAATATGAAGTAATCGCTAAATCGCTAAAACAGACTCAAATAAGCAGTCTTAAGGGGCTGGTTGCCGGAGGCCTAGTGCTGGCTACGTTTATCGGTGTGATGCTGTCGATTTTTCAGCAAACCTCAGGCATAAATGCGATTCTTTATTATGGTGCCGAGATTTTTAGCAATGCACTTGGGTATGGCCCTCAAGACGCGCTTAAACAACAGCTTTGGTTGGGAGCGGTAAACCTAATCTTTACCTTCGTGGCAATATTTACCGTTGATAAATGGGGTCGCAAGCCGCTGTATCTAGCGGGAACGGCCGGTATGATAATCAGCTTATCGATCTTAGGCTACACCATTCAAACGCAAGTTTTAGGTATTGCATCTCTGATTGCAATATTGGTATTTGTCGGATCATTTGCACTTTCAATGGGGCCAATCGTCTGGGTTGTGCTGTCAGAGATGTTCCCGAATAACGCTAGAAGTCTCGGTATGTCGATTGCCGTTGGCGCTCAATGGTTGTTCAATGGTGTGGTGGCTAACTCATTTCCAATTATTAATCGCGGAGAACTAAACCAAACCGAGTTCAATGGCGCATTGCCGTATTATCTTTTCGCTTTTTGCTGTGCTATCGCGTTTATTTTTGTCTGGCGCTTCTTACCCGAAACTAAGGGCAAATCGCTTGAGCAGATCGAAGAGATTTGGAAGTAGTCTTTAGCGGTAGGTGTCGTGCTCAAAAAGTAGTAAACTCGCATAATGAAATTAAAAATATCATTTTTTATCGCGCCTCTTTTTGCAGTTCTGATAGCGTTTAGTCTGTCATCTAAGGCCCATTCGGCCGAGCCGATGATGACAGTCTATAAAACTCCTACATGCGGATGCTGTCAAAAGTGGGTTGACCATATGAGTGACAATAATCTTCAGTCAACGGCTGTCGACTTGGCAGACTTGTCTTCGATCAAGGCACGATACGCCATCGCCGGTCGCTACAGGTCATGTCACACAGGTGTTGTAGTTACCGAATCTGGCGACTACGTTTTTGAAGGCCACGTGCCAGCAGAGCACGTGAAGACTTTTCTTGCCAACCCACCCAAAGATGCGATCGGCTTGTCAGTGCCCGGTATGCCATTAGGTAGCCCTGGTATGGAAGTAGGGGACCGTAAAGATTATTACCAAGTTTTATTGCTCAAGACCGATGGCTCTAGTGAGGTCTATGCCCACGTGAATCAGAAATAGGACTGATACTTTGCTTTAGATAAAGTGTATGGGTTCGAACTTGATTTGATAACTTATCCGAGTGAGGCTGTGTTTATCGATATTTGCAAATGGCTTTAGAACTCAAAGAGGTCTTCCCGAGACCTTTACAATTGAATAATCACTTTTGCTGTTACAACTCGAAACGTTCATTTAAACAGATAAGTTAGAATTGAATCTTGAAAAATTAGGGCGTGACACCTCTGATTGTGATCAATGAATAAAGAGTTTAAACCGTTCACGCCACCAAAATCGGGTTAACTGGATTTTGGCTGTCGCAACCTGAATTTATAGCGTTTATGATAATAGACAACTGAATGTAGTAACAGGAGGTACTTGGCTTATGGCTTCAGATGAAAAAGGGATGCTGCCGCAGATTGTTGTTGCGGTTACTATTGCATTGATTGCCGGCGGCTCATCGCCTTGGTGGTGGGATGAGATAATAAGTAGGGGACCCACAAAATCGCCTTCAACAACTATTGATTCAAAACTTGAAGATCCGCCTGAGCCGGCTATTAGTGAGAAGTCGGAATCAATAGCGAGCGGTCCAATGAGGGTGACAGCTTCGGTAATTCCAACAGTTGTTCGTCGTGGGCAAACAACAAAGGTGAATGTATTCGTACAAGACGCTCAAGGAAATCCAATTCCTTCAGCTACGGTATCGCTCACTGCGGGCGGAGGTTACTTCAACCGAACCGAGACAAGCGCCGTTTCGGGATCAACAGATTCAACCGGCGTCTTTAAAGCAAAATGGAAATGTGACCAATGTGCACCTGCATACAAGAGCGGAATAAGAGTCACCAAGCCCAATTACGAGGAGGTAAAAGAGTCGTGGCGAATAAAAATTTCTAACTAGGGTCGCCGAGCAAAGCGTGTCCAACATAGGTAACACTTTTATCCACATACATAGGTTACAGTTTCACTACTGACCAATAAGGCGTTTCTCCTGCGTGCCATGGGTATTTTAAATTCGAACATCAACCCCTTATTCAATCCGTCATAATTGTACCCAGCGCCGAACTAAATTATGGTAAATAGCGGTAAGTCGCATAAGCTCGTCGGTATCAACCTTGCCGGCATTGGTCAGCGACTGAATCGACTGATCTAGATCAAAAAGCAGTGCGCGTGCGTTCATATCAGGAACCATGCTTTGCACCCATAAAATTGCTGACACGCGCTTACCGCGAGTTATTGGAGCCACTTGGTGCAAGCTGCTCGAAGGGTAGAGGACCATTGAGCCGGCATCGAGCTTAATAGCTTGGCTGCCAAATTCGCCCTCAATGACCAGCTCGCCACCGTCGTAGTCGGCTGGGTCAGTAAGAAATATGGTTGCTGACATATCACTGCGCATTACCTCATTTGAATGCGGCATGGTCATAATAGGCGCATCAACATGAACGCCATAAGTTTGTCCTTGGGTGTAACTATTAAACCTTGGTGGATGGATGCGATGCGGAACTGCGGCCGAGACGAAGGTTGGATGATTGCCTAGTTTTGCTAGTAAAAAGTTGGCCATCTCGGTGGCTTCATCACTCTGGTCGTCAACTTGGCGATTGTTCTTTTTTAGGTTGGCTAAGCCTCCGGCTGTGAGACCTCCGTCGCTCCAAGCTGCGGTGTCTAAACGCGTGCGTAGCTGGGTTAGCTCGTTACTGCTTAAAAAATCTTCTATTACTACTAACATGGTTCTATAGTCCGGCAAGAACTATCACTAGCCATCTCAAAGAGTGGCTAGTGATAGCGATACTCACCAATCGTTGCGTTAAATTTAAAAGTTGTAGGTCAATGATGCTCGGGCACTCGGTGCATCGCCGAGATACATGAATGAACCGGAACGATAAGCGGCGGTAAAGTACTCCTCATCGGTAACGTTGCTTAGATTTAGCTTGAGATTTAGTCTATCTGAGGGGTAGTAGTTTATGAATAAATCCAGCACCTGGTATGACGGGACAACGATCGAATAATCACCGATTTCGTTATTGAAGCCCGCTGCGGTATCGGGTTGCCCACCGTACATTTCACTTTTATGGGTTATTGATCCGCCAAATGAGAATGACGGTGAGGCGTCGTATCGCAATTGAAGGTAGACCTGATCGTCGGCAAAATTGCTCAAGGCCAGACCAACATTCTCGGCATTGAATGCTTCGAGCACTTCTGAGTCCATAAAGGTGGCATTAAACTGGGTACTCAGTTTGTCGGTGATAGCGCCGGTAAGTGAAAATTCGACGCCTTGTACTCGGTTCTTGCCGGTATTGAGCGTACCTAAGGTAGAGTAATCATCTCCCACGCTCTCCATTACATCGTCTTTAGTAATACTGAAAAGTGCCGCGGTGACCAACAAGCGTTGATCAAATAATTGCCATTTGCTACCAAGCTCGAAATTATTTACGCGCTCGGGATCAGATAAGCCGACTTGATCAGACGTTCCACATAAACCACCGTAACCACAGCTTGAGCCAACGTCAGATTCGCCGCCATTAATATTAGTTGCGGTGCTGTAGGTAGCATAGATATTGCCATTCTCAGAGAGTTTGCGCACGATGCCAACATGGCCGTTCCACAAGCTGTCGGAATAGTCGTAACCGGTCGTTGTGCCCCTGCTAGTAACTGTATTTTGGTAATCAAAATTGTCGAGACGAAGACCAAAGAAGCCCGACCAATCGTGGTTCAATGTGACGCTATCCATAGCATATAGCGAGAGAGTTTCTACGTTTTGGTCGGTATCGTTAGTACCGCGCTCAAAGGTTCGCCCTAACAAGTTGTCTAAGTTACTGAGGTAATTGCCGCTCGCATCAATGGCGCAATATCCAGCCGATACTCCCCCGCGACCCGAAACCAAGCAATTACTTTCGCCAGTATTCTGTGTGTTGAATACACCGTTTACTACAGTTTCATCCGAGTACTCAAAGCCGAACACCAGTTTATGCTCGATATCACCTTGGGCAACATCTAGAAATAGGTTGGTCTGATTCACCACATAGTCAACTTCTTGCCAACCTTGATGAGTACTTAGTGTCGCGGTAATCGCACCCGGCGCTTGTGGGTCTGACTCGGCTCGAGTGGTGCCTCGAATGCCAGTGGTTATATAGCCATTATCAGTTTTGCCGATACGAGTAGAGTTTTGTATCCGCAGTGTATCGCTGAAGAGATAATTAGTTTTGAAGGTTAACGAATCAACCTTAGTATCGAGAAAGTCACTTTGCTGAGCATAGACCGGAATATTGGATACAGGCGCTCGTGTAGTTTGGTCAAAGTAGCTTCCAAGATCCGGTACGTCATCGGCTTGCAAATGATAATAGTCAGCAACAAAACGTAAATTGTCGTTGGCCTGAAAGACCGCTGAAAATAGTCCGCCCAGGCGCTTTTGTTCAATAGAATCTCGGTCCGGAGCATCTTCTTTAGCTTCTAGTATATTTGCTCTGACGGCCAGTCGATCACTGATTACCGTATTGGTGTCTAAGGTAATACGGTGGTAGTTATCGCTGCCTATACCTGCTTTGACAACTGAGAAATTCTTCTCGGTGTTAGCTTGTTTAGTAATGCTATTGACCGCGCCACCACTTGAACCTCGCCCTGCAAAGGTAGCACTTGGACCTTTGGTGATTTCAAGCTGTTCATTGGCAAAACTTTCTCTGGTAGACATACCAGGATCACGCACGCCGTCTACGAAAACATCGCTACGTGCTTCGTGTCCACGAATAATATATCGATCGCCAAAGGCATTGCCATTCTCGCCCGTGCCCAAGGTAATACCAGACTGCGCCGACAATATATCTTTTAAATCAGTCTTGCCGGAATCCTCGATTTGGGTCTGAGTTAAGATCGTCAGTGTTTGCGGGAGGTCAGCAAGTGCGGCTCCGCGACGTTCATCACCAGAGCGCAATGCCTTGTAGGGGGCTAGCGCTTGGCCATGCACCTCGATTAGCTCAATGGCATTGCTTGACGTAGCCTCTGCGTGTTCGTTGGCTGTTTGGGCTTGGACTGATTGTAAGCCGAGACCGCTAACGCCGAACGCCATCATGGCTGCGTTGCGAGCAAAGCTTGTACTCTTTGTTGGTCTTGATCTTAGTGTCAGTGGTTTTATCTGTTTGTTGTTAGCCGTTTTCATTTGTTTCTGTCATTACAATTAATTATCAAAGCGCAGCAGCTTGCCGGCTCAAGGAACTGGGAGATTATCAGGCCTAAATCTAATAGTAAATGAAAATGATTCTCATTCGCATTAATATTTGAGATGTGAATATGCTCTTTTTCACTCGGGTAGAGGAGGGCTCTGAACTGGGTTCGACTGTAAAAAACGTGTAATAGAATTCGTGTCTGGATCCCATTATGGTGTTTAGTTGACAGATAAATATTTGTTTTAATTAATCAAAACAAATGCTTATGTTATTTTCCTAAAGCTTTATCCATATCTAAAAATTTGAAATCATTAGATAGTAGCTAGACCAGCAATAAGCTTAAGTTGTAGCTCTACGCTGTAAAATTACTATTTAAAGTGCTATCTGCTATTGCCGCTCAATAGTTGTGAACGAGCGTTGACAGTTAGCCGTCTAAACTAATTTGTGGTCATTAGTATTGGCGTTGAGATGCTACTTGACCTTATTAGTGGCAAATACGCACTTGATATTGCCTCGAGTTAGCCACCTGATTGTTGCCAAAAAAGAGAATAATAATGATAAAAACGCTCCCATTTCTTTGTGCTGTTCTACTCATATTGACTGCCTGCGCACAACACTCACCGTCTCAGACAACGTCTCAGGCAATTCATAACAGCGCATTAAAAACTAGCGAAAGCGACAATGACATCGATGTCGGCATTCGCTGGACTAGCTACGGTATCCCACATGTGAAGGCCAATGATTGGGCGAGTCTCGGTTATGGATACGCCTATGCGACTGCGACCGATGGAGTTTGTGTCATGGCCCGAGATATCGTTACCGTGAACGGTAATTTGAGTAAATATTTTGGCGACCAACAACGGGCCAACGATCTTTTTCATAGTGCCGTTGTAAGCGACTCATTGATCGCACAATACAATGCGTCGCAAAGCCCTCGTGCAAAACAATTTAATGCTGGCTATGTGGCTGGTTATAATCGCTATCTAGCTGATTACGCTGATGCTTTGCCGGCTTCCTGTGCCGATGCACAATGGGTTAGAACTATTACTATCAATGACATGGCACGCTTAGTTGTTGGAGTCGGTATTCGATATGGTTTAGGCCGATACATTAATGACATAGCAACCGCGCAACCTCCGCTAAGTAAGCGCGATGTAGTCATTCAAGCACCACAAACAGCCGACGCTGATAATTCGCCGCTCGCTAGTAACGCTGTTGCCTTTGGTCGAGCGGTTACTGAGAATGGTCGAGGAATTTTGTTCGGCAACCCTCACTACCCATGGTCTGGGCCATCACGGTTTCATCTAATACATATGACCTTACCTGGGCAAGTAGACATCATGGGCACAAGTCTGCTGTCAACTGCCGGAGTTTCTATTGGTTTTAATCACGATGTAGCTTGGACGCATACGGTGTCGACCGGTATGCGGGCGACGCTCTATAAATTGCAGCTTCACCCAGACGACCCCACTCAGTACCTGTTCAATGGCGGCTACGTTAAAATGCAAGCGAGGCCCGTTACGCTGGCCGATGGAGTAACAACAAACGTCTATTTTAGCCATTATGGACCGATGGTAGCGCGTGAAGGCCTTAATTGGGACAACACCACTGCGTATACGGTTCGGGATGCCAATTTGGGTAATTTTCAAGCGGCTGCAAGTTATCACGCGATGTCGCAGGCGCGTGATGTGCATGAATTGATTAAAGGCCTGAGTCTTGGCGGCGTGTCGTGGGTAAATACGATCGCCTCGGATAGCCAAGGCAACGCCATGTATGCCGATATCTCAACAGTGCCCAATGTAGACGCTGAATTAATCGAGCAGTGCCAGGTTGGTGAATATTTTTGGGGCCGTGCGCAGATGATTATTCTCGATGGCGCACGGGCTGATTGTGCTTGGCGCGACTCGACTGAAGCACCAGTGCCTAACACCATGCCAGCTAGCGAGATGCCTCGCTTAGTTCGAGACGACTACGTGACAAATTCGAATGATAGTTATTGGCTTAGTAACCCCAAGGCTCCGCTCGAGGGCTATTCGCCGATTATAGGGTCTGAGCGCACTGCCCGAAGTTTGCGCACGCGAGCAGGTATCCACTACGTGAATGAAATTCTCGACGCCGGCCCGGTTAAACCGTCTGCGGTATACAGTCTAATTGATGATCATCGAAATTTTGGCGCAGAGTTATTGTTAGACGACCTGTTGCTATTGTGCGGCTCAGATCAAAATTCCATTGCAGCGAGTTGTACCGCGTTGAGCCAATGGGATCGAGCACATCGAATTGACAGCCGCGGGGCACATCTTTGGACCGAAATAATGCGCGAATTGCGTACTGAGCCGGCTATATATCGAGTGCCTTTCGACCTTAAAGACCCGACCAATACGCCTTCTGGATTGAACATCGGCGATCCGCAGATTTCGAAACTGTTGATCGGCGCGATTGAAACTGTACAAGAGCGGCTAACTAAGCTCAATATTGCGCTTGATGCCAAACTTGGTGATATTCAGTACGTACAGCGCAATGATCGTAAGATACCCATTCCGGGCGGTGAAGGTTGGAGCGGCGCTTTCTCAATGATTATTGCTCCGTTGGCGCAAAAGGCCGGCGTCGGTTACACCCCAGTAGTCCACGGTAATAGCATTATCGAGATTGTCTCTTGGGATGATGACGGCAAAGTTAACCCTCGCGGTATTTTAACCTACAGCCAGTCGCAAGAACCAGACAGCCCGTACTATGCTGATCAAACCGAGCTTTATTCGAAAGGCCAATGGATCGACTTTCCGTTTCACGAAGAAGATATCGCCAATAATCCGGATCTGCGAAGTCTTAGGTTAGTTGAATAATGCTATTGAGCACAGCGAGCGCGGCTCAGCGTGGTTAGCGCTCGAAAACCCGAGAGGATTATCAATGACGTTAACCATGACATCCGCTACTATGTCCAACTGACCTAAACTAACCTCGATGTATAAATACCGTGAGTAGCTCCAATCAATGTCGTTAACGCTTAACAATGTCAGTCGATCGGTCAACGGCGAGCCTCAATTGAGTGACATAAGCATGTCGCTTTCGGCTGGATCCTTCAATGTATTGTTGGGGCGAACGCTGGCCGGTAAAACCTCACTTATGAGGTTGATGGCGGGTCTGGACAAGCCTGATAGTGGGCAAATTCTGATGCATGGTGAGAACGTGTTAGGAGTGCCAATTCAACGCCGAAATGTGTCGATGGTATATCAGCAGTTTATTAACTATCCGCACTTATCGGTGTTTGACAATATCGCCTCACCGTTAAGAGTTGCTGGAAAATCAGCATCAGTAATCGACAACAAAGTACGAGAAATCGCGTCTTTATTGCATATCGAAGAATTTCTTAAGCGTTTCCCCTTGGAATTATCCGGTGGCCAACAACAGCGCACTGCGATGGCACGAGCCTTGGTTAAAGACGCGAGTCTGATTCTATTTGATGAGCCGTTAGCAAATCTCGATTACAAATTGCGTGAAGAGTTACGAACTGAATTACGTGACTTATTTAAGGAGAGCAAAACAGTGGTGGTTTACGCCACCACTGAACCTAGCGAAGCATTAGCGCTTGGGGGCGTAACAACACTGCTGCACCAAGGCCGAGCGATACAGTCAGGCCCGGCGCATATAGTTTATGCTCAGCCAGATAACATTCTCGCCGCCGAGCTATTTAGCGAACCGTCTTTGAATATGTTATTCGATTATCAATCGAATAATGATGAGCGATTTGCTATTCGCCCTGAACATATCACCTTAGCCGCAACTAAAGAGACCGACCTAGCCCTTGAGCTAACCGTTGATGTGGCTGAAATCAGCGGCTCAGAAACCTTTCTACACATGCGTAAACAGGCAATTAAACACGGGACTGATGACCAACCGCAAGAAATAGTCGCACGGCTACGCGGTATCCATCATTATCAAACCGGCGATACCGTCAGAGCGTATTTTCCTCAAGCCAAGCTATTTCGCTTCGACGCTGACGGCCATATTCTTGATCCAAAAAAATCCTCCGTTGAAGCCGTGCAAGGCAGGCATGTAAAGGGGGGCGCCAATGGCTGAGATAAAATTAGCGTCGTTGGCACACAGCTATCAAACGTCGCCATCAGCACCCGAAGATTACGCCATTAGACAAATGGATCATGTCTGGGAGCAGGGTGGGGCATACGCTTTACTTGGGCCTTCTGGGTGTGGCAAGAGCACCTTGTTGAACATTATTTCTGGCTTATTAATCCCGTCAAGCGGTCACGTGCTGTTTGACGGCAAAGAAGTAAATCATCTCAGCCCAGCCGAGCGAAATGTGGCGCAGGTGTTTCAATTCCCAGTGGTCTACGACACCATGACGGTGTATGACAATTTGGCCTTTCCGTTACGCAACTTAGGTAAAGATAAAGCCACCATTGATAAGCGCGTGCGCGAGATAGCCGCTGCCCTTGAGCTTGACTCTGACCTGCTGCGCAAAGCCAATAATTTAAGCGCGGACGACAAGCAAAAAGTGTCTATGGGCCGAGGGCTAGTGCGTGATGAGGTATCAGCGATATTGTTGGACGAACCGCTGACCGTGATCGACCCAAGTTTAAAATGGAAACTACGGCGACAACTCAAGCGGCTGCATCAACAATTTGATATCACTATGGTGTTGGTGACACACGATCAATTAGAAGCATCAACATTCGCCGATAAGATCGCCCTGATGTACCAAGGCCAAATCGTGCAAAACGGCACACCGCAAGAGTTGTTCGAACAGCCGGCACATACCTTTGTCGGTTATTTCATCGGTAGCCCGGGGATGAATTTTATCGAAGTATCACTGCACGATGGATGTGCTTGTTTCGCTGGACTGTCGGTGCCCGTTGAGCCCGCAACCTATGATCTCGCGGTAAACTTGGGCAGCAGCAACATGAAGCTGGGTATTCGCCCAGAATTTGTCCGCTTACATGAACAGTCGCAAGCGGGGGCACTTGATACCCTGGTGACTAATATTGAGGATCTTGGCTCCTATAAAATTGTCACGGTCGAGGTCGCTGGGCAGCCTATAAAAGCTCGTATAGAAGAAGACGACTGGGTGCCGACCGGTCGCGTCTACCTGTCTTTCCCATTGCCTTGGCTTAAGCTTTACGCTGACGAGTACTTGGTGAAGGCTGTTTAACCATGATTGTTAAAATTAAGAATCAAAAAGCCTTATGGCTGATATTACCGGTCTTTGTCTTGGTGGCGTTTTCGTCGCTGATTCCATTGATGACCATCGTTAACTATTCCATTCAAGATATTTTTGACGTTAATAATGCGTACTACGTTGGTACAGACTGGTTTCGTGAGGTGCTCGCAGATCCGCGATTGAGAGATTCATTAGTACGTCAGTTTGGATTCTCAGCCTCAGTGTTATTGATAGAGATCCCACTTGGAATTGGCGTCGCCTTGATGATGCCTAAGTCGGGGCGTTTAGCCTCTTTATGCTTGGTGGTGTTGGCCGTTCCACTGCTGATTCCTTGGAATGTGGTGGGCACTATCTGGCAGATTTACGGACGTGCCGACATTGGCTTAATGGGGTCGGCGCTCACCTCGATGGGCTTTGATTACAATTACGCATCTGACCCAGTTGACGCATGGCTAACGGTGTTGGTGATGGATGTGTGGCACTGGACCTCACTGGTCGCGCTGCTGTGTTTCTCTGGTTTACGTGCGATTCCGGCGGCGTATTATCAGGCCGCACAAATCGATCGAGCTTCAGGGTGGTCGGTGTTCCGGTATATTCAACTACCAAAGCTTAAAAATGTCTTAGTGATCGCGATTTTGCTACGTTTTATGGATAGCTTCATGATCTACGCCGAGCCATTTGTGTTGACCGGTGGCGGCCCAGGCAACTCGACTACGTTTCTAAGTCAAACCTTAACTAAAATGGCGATTGGGCAGTTTGATCTGGGTCCAGCGGCGGCTTTTTCTCTTATCTATTTCTTGATCATTTTAGCCGTGTCTTATGTCTTTTTTACCACCATTACGCAGATGGACAAGGAGCGCTAAATGAAAATGAAGAAAGGTTATACTTTAGGGCTCAGCCTGTATCTGGTTTTTCTACTGCTACCGGTCTACTGGCTGGTGGTTATGTCGTTTAAAACCAATGAGGAAATTCTGGGGCAACTGACCTTATGGCCACAAACCTTTTCATTTGATAACTATGTGACGATATTTACAGACCCAAGTTGGTACATGGGTTATATCAATTCAATGACATACGTAGCTATCAACGTGGTTATTACCCTGATCACTGCATTGCCCGCAGCGTACGCGTTCAGCCGATATAATTTTCTAGGCGATAAACACCTTTTTTTCTGGTTGTTGACCAATAAAATGTCGCCGCCGGCGATTGCGTTACTGCCATTTTTTCAACTTTATTCCTCGGTAGGGCTATTTGACACGCATATAGCCGTGGCGCTGGCTCACTGTCTTTTCAGTATTCCACTCGCGGTTTGGATTCTCGAAGGTTTTATGTCTGGCGTGCCACGCGAGATAGATGAAACGGCTTATATTGATGGATATAGTTTCCCTCGTTTCTTTATCACTATCTTCATGCCGATGATCCGCTCAGGGATAGGAGTAACGGCGTTTTTCACATTCATGTTTTCATGGGTCGAATTACTCATGGCACGCACACTGACGTCGGTGGACGCTAAGCCGATTGGTGCCATCATGACACGCACAGTTGGCGCCGCCGGAGTCGATTGGGGCCTGTTAGCCGCTGCAGGAGTGCTGACTATTATCCCTGGCTGTTTGGTTGTTTGGTTCGTGCGTAATCACATTGCTAGGGGCTTCGCCCTTGGTCGGCTCTAAAGGAGAACACTATGGGCTGGATGGCGTGGACACAAAACACCGCAATTTTCTTTTGCTGCATAGCGCTGATTCTAGTGGTGATGACGCTCTGGGAGCTAAAGTCCCCCTCGCTAGAACGTAAAGGTTTTTTACCGATGGAGACCACGCGCGGTGACCGCTTATTTATCGGGTTACTAAGTTCGGCGTATATTCATTTGGCCTTTCTGGCGACCACCCAACTATCGCTTTGGATAGCCTTGGCAATTTCGGTAGGTTGGTTACTGGCTCTGTTGCGATGGGGTTAATAAGGTACATTGAGTTTATGCAGAGGTCTCTTAAGATGAATTACAGCAGCATAGATATAAAATTAGTGAAGTAGGAAATATAAAGAGGAAGACATGGTTATAAACAGAAAAATATCGGGGCTGATTGCCGTTAGCTGCGCAATTGCAATTTCTTGCAGCAGTTTGCTTGCGCAGGCTGATCAATATGATGACGCGGCAAAAAAATGGGTGGCGAGTGAGTTTAAGCAATCTACTTTGACCCCAGAACAGCAGTTGCAGGAGATGGCTTGGTTCACCAAAGCGGCAGAGTCATTTCGCGGTATGTCGATTAATGTCGTTTCAGAAACGATCACGACGCATGAATATGAGTCGCAAGTGTTAGCGAAGGCTTTTACCGAAATTACCGGTATTAAGCTAACTCATGATCTAATTCAAGAAGGTGCTGTGGTCGAGAAGCTGCAAACCCAAATGCAATCGGATCGCAATATCTATGATGGCTGGGTCAACGATTCTGACTTAATCGGTACTCATATGCGTTACGGCAAGGTCATCGCTATTTCCGATATGATTAAAGGCGAGGCTAAAGACTATACTTTGCCGACGCTCGATTTGGGTGATTTTATCGGTCTCAGTTTTACTACCGGGCCCGATG
>Ga0075467_10000130_pt1 | contig 53452 bp, 46 predicted proteins | sample DEB08_DNA_9_FD_75067 | JGI IMG/M metagenome (GOLD analysis project Ga0075467, IMG submission 75067) | Aqueous microbial communities from the Delaware River and Bay under freshwater to marine salinity gradient to study organic matter... | ecosystem: Environmental > Aquatic > Marine > Coastal ... | reverse complement strand
GTGAGAGGCAGCCTTTTGAACGTTTGGTTCTATGCCGGATTGTGGCGAAGGCGGATTCAATCGGATTGCTGGTGCGGATGCTCTGCCAGTGCTGGGCCGGGAAGTCGAAGAATGCCATGAGTTCCTCGCGATCCTTTTGCAGGCATAGCGTCGCCTTGGGGTATTTGGGTTCGTAGGTTTTGATGAACAAATCGAAGGCCTTTTCGGCATCGTCTTTGGTCTCGGCCTGCCAGATGTCGTGCAAGGCGGCTTTGGCTTTTGGCTGAGAAAGATTGGGCAGGCACTTCAGCACATTCATCGTCTTGTGCATCCAACACCGCTGTTGGCGTGTCTCGGGGCATACTTCTTCCAACGCAGCCCAGAACCCCATAGCCCCGTCGCCGATTGCCAGTTTGGGCGTATTCATTCCACGCTCTTTGAGCTTGAGGAGGACTTCACGCCAGCTCTGGGTGGACTCGCGCACCCCATCCTCAATGGCCAGGAATTGCTTTTGCCCACGGGAATTTACGCCAATGATAACAAGGGCACACAGCTTGTCGTCCTCACCACGCAGGCCGCTGTAGACGCCGTCAGCCCAGATGTAGACCCATTGCTCTTTGTCCAGCGGCATGTCGCGCCAACCGTCATACTCTTTGGCCCAATCCCGCTTCAGGCGGGAGACGGTGTTTGCAGAAAATCCCTTCGCGTCAGGCCCAAGAAGACCTGTCAGAGCAGCCCCCATTTCGCCGCTGGAAACGCCTTTGAGGTATAGCCATGGCAAGGCCGCTTCCAGCGTTCTGGTCTTGCGCACATATGGTGGCACCAAGACGGAGCGGAACGTCACTGGAGTGCCGTCTTTGGATCGAACCTTGGGAATACGTACATTCACCGGGCCAATGCCCGTTTGAACCGGGCGCGCTGGGTGATAGCCCTTGCGAACAACCGCCGCATGACCTGCTGCCGTGCGTGCCTCCGCAAATTGCGCGAGGAAGCCTTCCAGCTCAGCTTCAACCGCAGTGGCTATCAATTGCTGCGCGCCTGTTCTCAAATCCGTCAATGCGTCCGAAATCCCGTCTCGACTGGCAAAATCAACAATGTTATCCGTTTCCATGGTGGTGTATCTCCTGCGGTTGGGTTGGTGTCTCGCAACAACAAACCAACCAGATACGCCGCCAACCTTCAAATCCCCAAAACACCAGATTCAGTCATAACTCGCCAATAAACGCTCCCGAGGCATCGGTGATCTTACCCGCCAGTATTGATTGAAGAGCGCACGGGTTGATCAGTCAACGCTTGGACAACGTCATCAATCATCGACGCCCCGCGCTCACTACCATTAGGATCGATGAGCACGGCACCATCAGTTGTGACGATCAAACCGAATGTCGCATTATTTCCTAAATATTCCGAATTACGTTGTTCCGGCGGACCTACAAGATCCCAAATTTCCTCGGTCACGTTTTGCACCTGTAGAATGTCCGCACTCACGGGAAGGCTGACCCCAAGGATGAAAGCGAGTGCTAAAGCGAATGCTGCAATTTTCACTAGCTTATAACCCTATAATATTCACTTAACTGAATGTATGGTGTGAATTGTGTGGACTAATCAATACAAAGCCACGCGCGCACACCAGTTTCCGCGTGGTAATCTGGAGACGAAACTCGCTATAGTCGCCAATGGAAAAGGTGCGCCTTTTGATTGCCAGAAGCACTCTACTTTGCGCGGGAGGTGGCGATTTCGGTGAAGCAAATGAAGAGGCAATAGCAGACTGACCCATGTCAAAGCCAACTGCCAGACAAGATGGAATAGTGGAAATTGAAAACGGGAGAACCCAAATGGACTTAGAGAAACACAAGAAGTTGCTACTGGATCGTCGGAGTGAGTTGACGGGTCATCTCACGGACTTGGACAACACGCTCGACGAAATGCCATCCAAGGATTGGGAGGATCGTGCCTCGGAGCGGCAGGGTGACCAGGTTCTCGAGACCCTTGGTCATGTCGAGATGGCCGAGCTGAACCGGATCGACGCTGCCCTGGTGCGCATCGAGAGCGGCACTTACGGTGTGTGCCAAGTGTGCGGGAGTGCTGTTCTGGAAGCTCGCCTGGAGCTATTGCCAGATACGCCTTTCTGCAAAAGCTGCGCGCCCTAACCTGCTTTGGCTGGGTTGTGTCAGATGAATTCAATCTCTTCTCTACGAGGTCCGAGAGCTATCTAAAACTTGCCACCCACCATAGCGGCACTGGTCAAAACATAGAAAGGTGACTTTTTTCACCGGTCTTTCGTTATAGGAAGAACGAAGGTCGGCTTTTTTGTTAGCATCTGCCAGTCGTATCTGGCGACTTTGCGAGCTTGTCTCGCAACGCTTATCTTAAATTGGCCCCATGATTAGGCTGGGGACAAAAGCCTTCGCAATCTAGTTGCCAAGCGAAACCCTCAACGATCTGGCGGCTTTGCTCGACGACCAAATTTCATGACGATCTAGGCGTCACTGACGCCTTCAGGAAAGAAACACGCTGCCATATTTAGCGTGCCGGTCAGTTCGGGAATCTCTTGTCTGCATCTGTCTTCGGCCTTCCAGCAGCGAGGGGCAAAGGGACATCCTCTTGGAATGTCCAGTGGCGATGGAAGCTCTCCGCTGAGTTTGATCCGATCCTTGCGCGTGGCTGGTTCTGCGCTTGGTGTGGCTGACAAAAGCGCACGGGTGTAGGGATGCCGCGGTGTCTCAAAGACCGCCTCTTTCGGGCCAGTCTCAACCGTGCGACCGAGATACATCACAATTACATTGTCCGCGACATGGCGCACGACGCTCAGGTCGTGACTGATAAAGAGGTAGGCCAGCTGCAATCGGTCCTGCAATTCAGTCAGCAGGTTGAGAATTGCACTTTGGATAGAAAGATCGAGCGCAGACACAGGTTCGTCCAGCACAAGCACCTTTGGGTCCAGCATCAGAGCGCGGGCGATCGCAATCCTCTGGCGTTGTCCACCAGAGAACATATGCGGATAGCGGTCAAAGTGTTCGGGCCGCAGGCCGACCATCTTCAACATTTCACGCGCGCTCGATTCACGCTCTTCTCGGCTGAGGTTCGGGCGGTTGATTGTCAAAGGCTCCTGTAGAATTGCCCCAATCCGCTGCCGGGGGTTCAGTGACCCGTAAGGGTCCTGGAAAACAATCTGCACAGATTGCCGCAGATCGGCCCAGTCGGATGGCAGCACCGGCTTTCCATCGAGTTTCAGTTCGCCCTCTGTCGGTGCTTCAATCATCGCAACCATACGGGCCAGTGTCGATTTTCCGCATCCGCTTTCGCCAACGACCGCCAAGGTCTTGCCGGGGCTCAGAGCAAAGTCGAGCCCTGCAACCGCGCGCAACACACGCGGTTTGCGAAACATGCCATCACTGATGGAATAGTGTCGATGGAGCCCGGTGGCTTGGATGACAGGCGCGGTCATGACGCGATCCCTTCGCCAGTGTTAAGCGGGTAGTGGCAGCGAACATTGCCCAAGTCCGTGCCTGCAGTTGCCGGAGGGGTTGTTTTACAGGTGGCATCCGCAAATTTGCAGCGTGGAGAAAAAAGGCACCCGGTTGGCCGGTCAAACTGGCCTGGGACAACGCCCGGAATAGTGGGAAGCAGCCGTTCAATCGCACGCTCTGGCAGCGCGTCCAAAAGCGCTGCGGTGTAGGGATGGTGCGGTTTGTTGAACAGCGGCCCGACTGGTTGTTCTTCGATCTTTTGTCCGGCGTACTGGACGCTGACCCTTTCGGCAGTTTCAGCCACGACACCCATATCGTGGGTGATCAAAACCAGACCCATCCCGGTTTCGTTGCGCAAATCTGCGAGCAGATCGAGGATTTGAGCCTGTATGGTCACGTCTAGCGCTGTTGTCGGCTCATCTGCAATCAGTAGCTTTGGCTTGCAGGAGATGGCCATGGCGATCATTACACGCTGGTTCATCCCACCGGACATCTGATGCGGGAAAGCCGTCAGGCGCTTTTCGGGGTCCGGGATGCCGACCTGCTCAAACAATTCGATCGCGCGACGGTGCTGCGCAGCACGGTCAAGGCCAAGGTGATATCGCAGCGATTCTTTGACTTGCCATCCGACCGTGAAACAAGGGTTCAACGCCGACATAGGTTCCTGAAAAATCATCGCCAGATCATTTCCAACGATCCGGCGCCGCGCATTTTTGTCGATGCGCAATAGGTCCTTACCATCAAAGGTGATCTCGTCCGCGGTCACTGTCGCGGTCCATGGCAGCAGTCCCATCAGCGCGAGCATCGACACTGATTTACCCGATCCACTTTCGCCGACGATTGCGAGGATTTCGCCAGGATCAACATCGAAGTCGACGGCATCCACTGCCTGAAACGCGCCCGACGCGGTAGAAAATGCCACGCTGAGGTTACGGATGCGCAAAAGTGACATGGCTCAGCTTCTCTTCAGTTTCGGGTCGAGCGCATCACGCAGCCCGTCACCCATCAGGTTGATGGCAAGCACTGTGACAAGGATTGCAAGACCGGGGAGCGTGACGACCCACCATGCGCGCAGAATGAACTCGCGCGCCTCAGCAAGCATTGTGCCCCATTCCGGTGTCGGTGGCTGTGCGCCCATGCCAAGAAAGCCCAAAGCGGCAGCGTCCAGGATCGCAGTTGAAAAAGACAGCGCCGCCTGCACAATGATTGGTGCCAGACAGTTTGGTAGAACGGTGACAAACATCAGTCGGGGCAGCCCTGCCCCCACGACCTTTGCTGATGTTACATAGTCTTTTTGCAGTTCAGATAGCACACTGGCGCGGGTCAAGCGCACGTAATGTGGCTGCAATACGATAGCGATGGCAATCATAGCGTTCGTCAGGGACGGGCCAAGGATGGCAACCAGAACCAGCGCCAGTAGAAGCGACGGAAAGGCTAGAATGACATCCATGATCCGCATGATGATGGTATCCACCCATTTAGGGGCGAACCCCGCAACAAGCCCCATCAAGATGCCGCCAGATGCCGCAATGCTGACGACGACGACACCTACGAAGAATGAAAACCGCGCGCCGACAATGAGCCGTGAAAGCATATCGCGTCCAAGCGGATCCGTACCAAGCGGAAAGGTCCAGTTGCCACCTTCTTGCCAGAATGGCGGTTGCAGCGTGGCATCCCGGAATTGCGCAGTGGCGTCATGCGGCGCAATCCACGGGCCAAAGAGTGCGAGAAATGCAAAAACCCCAAAGATCCACAGACCTATCACCGCACCCCGATTTTCCCGAAAGTAGAACCAGAATTCCCGCAGCGGGCTTGGGCGTGCGACATCGGATGCTGTGTCAGACATCAGCGCTTCCTAATCTTGGGATTGATGACGCCGTAGAGCATATCAACGGTCAGGTTCACGATCATGACAGCCACGGCGATCAGCAACAGTCCGCCCTGCACGACCGGATAATCGCGCCGGAAAATACTATCGACCATCCACTTTCCAATACCAGGCCAACTGAAGATTGTCTCGGTCAGGATGGCACCGGCCAGCAATGTACCAACTGACAGACCGATGACGGTGATGACCGGGATCAACGCGTTGCGCAACGCATGCACGCCGTTGATTCGACCCGACGTCAGTCCCTTGGCACGGGCGGTTCTGATGTAATCCTCGCCCAGCACCTCAAGCATCGCGGAGCGAGTTTGGCGTGCTATGACGGCTAGTGGGATCGTGCCCAGCACGATTGTGGGCAACACGAGGTGGCGCACCGCGGATGTGAACGCGCCACTTTGACCCGAGCGCAGACTGTCGATCAGCATGAACCCTGTCGGATCAGGAAAGTAATAAATCAGGTCAATCCGGCCCGAAACAGGCGTCCATTGCAGATTGCCCGAAAACACGATGATCAGCAGCAGGGCCCACCAGAAAATTGGCATTGAGTAACCGATCAGGGCGGTAGACATCAGCGCGCGGTCGTAGAATTTCCCGCGATTTACGGCGGCGATGACGCCTGCGGGAAGACCCAGAACGACCGCGAAGAACATTGCACAGATTGAAAGCTCAAGTGTGGCCGGGAAAAGAGCAAAGAATTCGTCCCAGACTGGCCTCTTGGTCACAAAGGAATTACCCAGGTCGCCTTGCAGCACGCCTGTCAGGTATTCCCAGAACTGTACAAAGATCGGCCGGTCGAAGCCGAACTGAGCCTCAAGTTCGGCATAGCGTTCATCGGTCAAACCACGCTCACCAGCCATGACGATGATTGGATCGCCGGGCAGAAGACGGATGAAGCCAAAAGAAATAAGTGTCACGCCCACAAAGGTTGGCACAAAGGTTAGCAGGCGGATCAGGACATAGTTCAGCATTTCAGCACCGTCAGCTCCTTTGGGAATTGGGTCAGTGAGGTGCAACCATCTTGTGTGATCAACACGTCATCCTCAATTCTTACACCGAAGTTGTCGATCTCATACAGGCCTGGCTCATTAGTGTAGACCGTTCCAGCAGGCAGCACCATGTGGTTGCCGCGCATAATGTAAGGGGCTTCGTGGACATCGCGCCCCAAACCATGACCCGTCTTGGTTCGGATCCGGTCAGCATATGGTGAGGCTTCAAGCACGCCGGTGACAGCATCATCGATCTGATGCGCCGTCACGCCCGCCTTGGTCACTTCAAACCCTTTCAGGTTTGCGCGCAGGACCGTGTCATGGACGGCTTGACCTTCGTCCGTCGCGTGGCCCAGAAAAACTGTCCGTGTGATATCAGCGGCAAATCCGTTTTTGCGCGCTCCAAAATCCAGCAAAAGTGCGTCGCCCGCTTTGACCGCGTAATCAGCGCGTGCCTTTGCATGGGGACGGGCCGAGCCATCGCCAGCCGCAACGATCGGATGAAACGACTGGTCCTCGGCTCCTTCAGCGAAAAGTGCTTGGATTAGGGTCTGTTCGATCTCTTTCTCGGTCTGCCCAAGGCGCACGGTCGCAAGTGTTCGCTCCAAGGCGCGTTCTGAAATTGCGATAGCGGCTTTCAAAGCTTCGATATCAGAGGGCGTCTTGATCATCCTTAACGCGGAAATCTCGCGCTCGGCGTCCACGATCTGCAAATCGGGCTGCGCGCGCAGCAAAGCGTGGTGCACGAAAACCCGCATCACCTGGCCCTCGACAGCAAGCGTTTTGATCTGAAGATGATCTAAGAGAGCGCCAAAAGCAGCTTCATACCCATCTTGATCGCGCCAATCAAAGACGGCGCCGTCAAACCCGACCAGATCCCAACTACGCAACTCGAGGTTCGGTACAAGGGCGGCGGGCATGCCGGTCGCGGGGACGACCAGAACAAAGGGACGCTCGTGGCTCATGAAAGGATGGATGACCGCGCGGATAAAATTTGGGCCCGGCACCAGAGCCACCGCATCAACGCCCAGATCGGCGGCGACAGTGGCATATTCCGCAAGGCGGTCTGAGAGGTTATTTTTCAAAGGGTGCGCGCCCGTATCTTAAAAGGCAATGGGGCGCCCGATGAGGGCGCCCCAGCGTTTGGCTTATTGCGAAAGGCCGACCTGGTTGAAGATATGCCCACCCAGCGGGTGCACGACATAGCCTTCAACTTCTGGACGCATGGTCATGTAGACGACCGAGTGCGCGATTGTGGCCCACGGCGCCTGCTCTTTGAAGATAACCTGCGCCTGCTCGTAGAGCGGCTGGCGCTCTGCTTGCGTTGGCAGCACTTTGGCTTGCTGGATCAGGTCTTCGAACGGCTGGTGGCACCATTGTGCACGGTTCGAGTTTTCGCGTCCGTCACATCCCAACAGAACTGCCAGGAAGTTATCCGGATCGCCGTTATCGCCGGTCCAGCCCAGCAGGATCGCACCATCGCGGTCAAGCTCACGCGACCGCGACAGATACTCGCCCCATTCGTAGGAGACGATTTCCACCGTGACACCGATTTTTGCAAAGTCTTCCTGCATCAGTTCGGCCATGCGACGCGCATTTGGGTTGTAAGGGCGCTGCACAGGCATTGCCCAGATCTTCATGTTGAGATCCGTCACACCTTCGGCTGCCAACATGGCACGCGCCGCATCCGGATCGTAGGCATCGTCCTCAATGGCGTCATTGTAGGACCACATCGTTGGTGGAATCGGGTTTTTGGCGATTTGCCCGGAGCCTTGGAAGACCACGTCGATGATCGCCTGCTTGTCGATCGCCATGTTCAGGGCACGACGTACGTTTGCGTTGTCGTAAGGCGCAATCGTCGTGTTGTATGCAAGATACCCGACGTTCAGGCCTTCCTGCTCCATTACAACAATATCTTCAGCGTCTTTCATTGCCTGAACATCAGCCGGGTTTGGATATGCCGTAACGTGGCACTCACCCGCCTGAACCTTTTGATAGCGCACGGAGGCATCCGGCGTAATCGCGAAGATCAGGCTTTCGACTTTGGCTGCATCGCCCCAGTAGTCATCGTTACGAAGATAACGGATGACGGCGTCTTTCTGGTAGGCTTGAAACGCAAATGGACCGGTGCCGATAGGCGCTTGGTTCAGCATTTCCGGCGTGCCGGCTGCCATCATCGCATCGCCGTACTCTGCCGACACGATCGAAGCGAAATCCATCGCCATATTGGCAATAAACGGTGCTTCGGGGCGGGCCAGATTGAAGATAACCGTGTAGTCATCGGTCTTTTCGATGCTGGTCACCAGGTCCGGCATGGACATACCGCCGTAGTATTCCCAAGTGCCACCGGAAACGGTGAAATAAGGATGAGCTTCGTTGCCCTGGCGGTCAAACGTAAAGATCACGTCGTCGGCGTTAAAGTCACGACTTGGCGTAAACATGTCGTTTGAGTGAAATTTTACACCCTGACGCAGATTGAACGTCACCGTCATGCCATCGTCGGAAACGTCCCAGCTTTCAGCAAGCCCGGGAATTACTTCCGTTGTACCGACTCTGAATTCAGTCAGTCGGTTGTAGATCGGATGGCTCGAAGCATCGAAAGTGGTGCCCGCTGTGTAAAGTGCGGGGTCAAAGCCTTCGGGCGACCCTTCCGAGCAATAGACCAATGCCTGCGACGAAGCCGCAGTGGCGCTAAAAGCCCCAAGCAACAAGCCAATGGCGATTTTGTGTTTAAGTAACATGAGTTACCTCCCTTGAATAATTTTTTCGAAACTACGATCTGGAGCTTTGTTTTCCGCGAACAGGCGCAAGAGAGCAAAATCACTTCCGCTCTACTCGCAACATGTCACCATGACGGAGCAGCCATTCCCCAACAGCATTTCTTTTATAATACGAACATGATTACGTTGCTTTGCCAATAGAAAAGCGCGGCAAAACAGAGTGCGTACTTATCTCCATCCCTCTCCATTTCTAACGGGGCGCCACTTTTTGAAACATAAGCGGGTAATGTTGCGGACGAGCGCGAGACAAAGCCATAGAGTTGGCGTTCCTACTCTCGGCCCTTGGTTGCGGGACTTGACCCTTTGCTTTTGCGGCCATTGGCCAGCTGACGCTGAGACAAACATGCGCTACGCCGCGAAGGATTAGTGGGTTCAGGGCCAGACACCACGGTCCAGCCCTCTATTTTCTTCAATTTGTCAGCATCAGCCGCCAAACACACGTCCCAATGCTTCGTCGATGGCATGGGTGATTGCATCGATGTCATCCGCAGTCGCAATAAGCGCCGGGCTGAGACACAGCGTGTTGTTGAACCCCGTCAACGAACGGTTGGTCGCGCCAATAACAACGCCCTGCTGCATGCAGTCCGCCACAACCCGCTGCACTAGCTTTTCGTCTGCGGGCTCTTTGGTCGTGCGATCTACCACCAGTTCGGCGCCAGCAAACAACCCCAAGCCCCGCACATCCCCAATCACCGCATGTTTTTGAGCCAGAGCGTTCAAATTCTCAAGCACCCGCTCGCCCATAGCGATCGTGTTTTCAAGCAATCCTTCTTCCTCGATAATCGCCATGTTTTCAATCGCGGCAGCAGGCCCGGCAGTACAGCCGCCAAAGGTGGAAATATCGCGAAAATAATCCATTGGATCGTCAGGAGCCGATTTGAACAGGTCGAATACGCGCTCTGTCGTCACCATGCAGGCGATGGCGGCATACCCCGACGCAACACCCTTCGCCATTGTGACAAAGTCCGGCTTCACATTATATTGCTGGTAGCCGAACCATTTGCCTGTCCGCCCGACGCCACAAACGACTTCGTCGATATGGAGTAATATGTTGTACTTCGCGCAAATCTCCTGAACCCGCTCCCAATACCCTTCCGGCGGCGTGATCACGCCGCCGCCCGCCGTCACAGGCTCAAGACACAGCGCGCCGACGGTGTCCGGCCCCTCGCGCAAAATGACCTCTTCGATCGCGTTTGCAGCCCGAATTCCATAGTCGGCCACGTCGCCGAATTGGCTGCGATACTCAAGACAATGCGGGACCTTCACAAACCCGGGCGCAAAAGGTCCGTATTGTGCATTTCGCTCGTTTTGACCGCCCGCCGACATCGTCGCCAGTGTCGAGCCGTGATAGTCGCGGTCCCGATATAGAATTTTGTATTTCTTGCCATCATAAAGCTTGTGCGAGATCTGACGCACCAACTTGAAGACTTTCTCATTCGCCTCAGATCCCGAGTTCACATAGTAGACGCGGCTCATACCCGGCATCTTGGAAATCAGCTTTTCTGCAAAAATAGATCCTGGGATCGACCCTGCCGAATTGGCAAAGTAGTTCATCTTCACCAACTGATCGCGCACAGCATTGGCGATACGCTCGCGGCCGTAGCCCACGTTCACAGTCCAGACGCCGCCCGACACACCATCAAGGTGTTCCTTGCCGTTTTGGTCCCAGACCCGCATCCCCTTACCTTCGACGATGATCCGCGGATCATTGGACTCAAGAGATTTATGCTGCATCAAATGATGCCAAAGATGCGCCCGGTCGGCCTCCACAACTTGGGTGAGGTCATTTTTGGTTATCTGCGTATTCACGGCATTTCCCTCGCTTTAAATCGCATCCGAATGCGGCTTGACGATTTGTTTTGCTTCATTCCAAAAATACACGTTAGGGCCAGTCGCTGTTTGGGTATAGAGCCAGTACAAGACTTTTGAAGAGAGCCTTCAGACCAGACTGAACGCAAAACTGGCCTTAAGCGCAACAAGATTACTGGACCTATGGGCTTCCATTTCTATCCGTCTATAGTGTCCCCCGGTGAATGAAATCGGGTCAAAAAACAAAAAACCCGGGAACCTCAGGGAAGAATAGTATGAAAACGAAAATCACTCTCGGCTGCACCGCAGCCGTCATGGCGATGATGGCCTCGGTCAACGTAGCCAAAGCCGCAGACGAGATCACAGTTGCGTATTTCCTCGAATGGCCAATGCCGTTTCAGTACGCCAAAGTGACTGGCGCTTACGATGAAGCAATGGGCATCAAGGTCAACTGGGTCAGCTTTGACACCGGCACAGCAATGTCCGCTGCAATGGCATCCGGCGACGTGCAAATATCCGTCAGCCAAGGCGTACCACCTTTCGTGGTTGCAGCCTCTGCGGGTCAGGACATCCAGATCGTCGACATCGCCGTGTCCTACTCGGACAACGACAACTGCGTCGTACGCACTGATCTTGAAATCGACAAGATGAGCGCAGGCGAACTAGCCGGCAAAAAAGTTGCTGTACCACTTGGCACCGCCGCACATTTCGGTTTCCTGAGCCAGATGGCCCACTTCGGCGTTGATGTTGCATCGCTGGAAGTTGTTGACATGGCGCCTGCGGAAGGAGCTGCTGCTCTTGCTCAAGGGGCGATCGACATGGCCTGTGGTTGGGGTGGCGCGCTGCGTCGCATGAAGGAAAGCGGTAACGTTCTCCTGACGGGAGCCGAAAAAGAAGAAATCGGCATTTTGGTGTTTGACGCCACGACTGCACCGGCGAACTTCATCGCTGAAGAAGGCGAATTGCTGGCCAAGTTCCTGAAAGTGACTGCAGATGCAAACGCAATCTGGAACGCTGGTGGCGCCGATGCCGACGCAATGATACCGGTCATCGCAAAAGACGCTGGTATGGATGAAACTGCAACAGCCGAAACGCTGGCAACCTTCAAGTTCCCATCCGTTGAAGAGCAGCTGGGTGCGGCATGGTTCGGCGGTACGGTTCAAAGCTCGATGAAAGGCGTTGCAGACGTTTTCGTTGCTGCTGGTTCCATTGACGGTGCGCTTGATAGTTATGCACCAACGATCAACACAAGCGCGTTGGTTGCTGCAAACGCAATGTAATCGCAAAAACTATCGGCCCGGCGCAGGTTTTACTCGCGCCGGGCCTTTATCTTATGCACAGTAAATGATGTGCCGCCGGACTCGATTTGCTCACAGCCCGGCCAAATGAAGAACAAAAATAATCAGGGAGCCCGATTATGTCTAGTCTTGTGCTCGACAATATTTCGATGCGGTTCGACTTGCCGAACGGCAGTCATGTGCAAGCCTTGCAGGATGTCTCTCTCGACATTCAAAGCGGCGAGTTGATGAGTGTTCTTGGCCCCTCGGGCTGTGGCAAAACCACTTTGCTGAATATTGTGGCAGGCTTCTTGGCCCCGACATCTGGGACCGTGCAGCTGAACGACCACGTCGTCACCGGCCCCGCGCAAGAACGTGGCATGGTGTTCCAAAAAGGTGCTTTGTTCGAGTGGATGGATGTACGCGAGAACGTGGCGTTCGGTCCGAAGATGAATAAGGTTCCCAAATCCGAATACAGCCCGAGAGTAGATCACCTTCTTGAGGTCGTCGGATTGGCAGACTTCAAAGACAAAGCGATCTATGAGCTATCCGGCGGCATGCAACAACGTGTTGCCCTAGCCCGTTGCCTTGCCAACGACCCCGACGTCATCCTCATGGACGAACCCCTTGGCGCCCTTGACGCGCTGACACGTGAAAAGATGCAGTCGCTGGTCCTTGATCTTTGGAAAGAGACAGGCAAGACGATCATTCTGATCACGCACTCGGTTGAAGAAGCCCTTTTGTTAGGAGAGCGACTTATTGTAATGGCCCCCCGCCCTGGGCGCATTCATAAGGAATACCGCCTGCCATTCGCAGAAATGGGCGTCGGCGCTGACTTGCGCGAAGTAAAACACCACACCGAATACAATGAGACCCGTGAGGAAATCCTCAACATGATCTGGGATATGGAAGATGAGATCATGGGTCGGTCGGAGGACGCGGCATGATCATTCTTTTAATCTATATCGCAATCTTTGTGGCTGCCTTCTTTGCAGTCCAGTTCGTGAACTCGCGCATGGATGCCTCACGAGACTTCACGTCTCTTAAAACCGTAACCTTCGGCGACGAAAGTGCGGTCACACCAAATCGCGCCGCGTCTTTCATCTCGGTTATAGCGATCTTTTTGATCTGGGCTGCCTTTACCGGTTCGAAACTAACTCCAATCCATGCGCCCGGCCCGTTCGTTGGCGACTCGTCCTTCAGCTACACGGTAAAAACGAGCGACGGACAAACCGACGACGCCGAAGTTTCCTTTCGCGTCTTCAGGGTTGGTCAAGAAGTCGAGGCCCTTGAAGTTGATCCAGGCGACGGGTTCGCGAAAAACGATAGTGACATTGTCGGCGCTTGGCGCTCGAAACTGATCCGCGTCGACGCAAACGATGAAATTGGCCGCAAAGAAGGAGCCGCAATCGTTGCGATCGATGGTAAAGCCATCGCGCCCGGCGAGGAAGTCTCGGTCGCTAGTGGCGCCGTTTCAATGACGTCCAAAGGCACACTCAACTACAAGCCTGCAAAGGGCTGGCAAATGGAGCCGATCTGGCTTCCATCTCCCGAAGCGGTTTGGGGCCGGCTTGTCAGCATCTCAAGCGAAGGGTACCAGAACTCGACGCTTATTGAGCACCTTGGGTTCTCGCTTTTTCGCGTTGTTGTTGGCTTTATCTTCGGCGCACTCGTTGGTATCCCACTTGGTTATGCGATGGGTCTCTCGGGTTGGTTCCGTGGTTGGTTTGATCCGATCGTTGAGTTTATGCGCCCCGTCCCACCTCTCGCTTTGATCCCGCTTGTGATTATTTGGGCTGGCATCGGTGAAACCGGCAAGATCATCCTTTTGTTCCTTGCAGCACTTTGGATCATGACCATCGCCGCCCGAGCGGGCGTGTCTGGCGTGAACATCACAAAGGTGCACGCGGCCTACTCTCTCGGCGCGTCCAAATGGCAGATCATGCGTTACGTGATCATGCCGAATTCGCTGCCGGAGATTTTCACCGGCGCGCGAGTTGCCATGGGCGTCTGTTGGGGCACGGTTGTGGCGGCAGAACTTGTCGCTGCGGAAAAAGGCGCGGGCATGATGATCATGGTCGCCTCGAAGTTCCAGCTAACCGACATCGTGATCATGGGTATCATCCTGATCGGGGTCATTGGCTACGGCATCGACATCCTGATGCGCAAGGCCGAAGACTATCTCGTGCCTTGGAAAGGTAAGTCCTAAATCTGGACCTAGTATCTGGACCGATTCTCGTGCAGGATCGGTCCAGATATGGTCATACACCTCGACACATTCTTTCTGGAACCCGACCCCGACAGCACGCTGCAGCACCGGATCAAACGCGCAGTCGTGGAGGGCATCCTTTCCGGCCGTTACCGCGCTGGCGAGCGCATGCCCTCAAGCCGGATGCTGGCCAAACATCTGAGCATCAGTCGGATAACAGTTACCATCGCCTACACGGACCTTGTGGCAGATGACTATCTCGTAGCCCGCGGTCGCTCGGGATACTTCGTATCGGAAACCGCCCCCAGCTCTCCCAATTTCGAACTGTCAAAAGACGAAACCGACGGCGGTTTTGACTGGGCTCGAATTCTCAATCACCGCCCGCCGCCGACTCGCACGATCACGCGCCCCGACGATTGGCAAAGCTACCCCTACCCGTTCATTTACGGACAATCCGACCAGTCGTTGTTCGACCATCAAAACTGGCGCCTTTGCGCGCTTCAGGCCCTCGGGCAAAAGGACTTCGCCGCGCTCACGTTGGATCAGTACGAGCGCGACGACCCGAAGCTGATCGAGTACATCCAACGCAACATTACTACGCGACGTGGCATTCGCGCCCGCCCCGAAAATATTCTTGTGACGATGGGCGCACAGAACGCCTTGTGGCTTACGGCGCAACTTCTTTTGACCCAGCGCCGGATCGCCGTGATCGAAAACCCCGGCTACCGTGGATTTCGAGAAATCCTTAGCGAAACGCGGTGCCACACGGTTGAAGTGGATGTCGATGAAGATGGCCTCCCCCCCGACGCGCTTCCAGATCAGGTGGATGTGGTGTTCACCACGCCAAGCCATCACAGCCCGACGAATGCCAGCATGCCGTTGGATCGGAGAAAAGAACTGCTTCGCCTGGCTTCGGAAAAAGGCTTTGTTATTGTCGAGGATGACTACGAGTTTGAACTTGCGTTCAAACGTTCTCCATCGCCGACGTTGAAATCGCTCGATGAGGCGGGTTGCGTAGTCTACATCGGATCATTCTCTAAATCCTTATTCCCCGGCTTGCGACTTGGCTTTATGGTTGCTCCATCCGCGCTAATCGAACAGGCGCGCGCGCTTCGTTCGACCATAATGCGCCATCCGCCGTGGCATATCCAACGCAACGCCGCAAACTTCCTGTCGCTTGGGCACTACAATGCTCAGATCAACAGAATGCGGAAAGCCTACCAACGCCGCCGGCAGATTATGGAGGCGGCGATTGATGATTGCGGGCTCACCTATGCCGTTCCGGCCGTGTCAGGAGGCTCGTGTTTCTGGATGAAAGCGCCCGAAAGCGTCGACACCGAAGACCTTGCACTTGCATTGCGTGCAAAAGGCGTTGTCCTCGAGCCAGGTCGAAGCTTTTATGCTCCGGGCAAGGGACCAAACAATCGCTACCGATTGGCCTATTCGTCTATTTCATCATCGAAGATTCAACGCGGTATCGAACTTATTGCCGAAGAGATCGCAAAACTGGACTGAGAGACACAGCCTCTCTGGCCCTACTGTGCGGTGCCGCTCGGACGCTAATTACATCGCGAACGCCTCCGCTCCGGAGGCCTGACTAATATGGGAGACCGTTCATGAAAATGACCACTGAAGAGGCCTTTGTTAAAGTCCTGCAACGCCACGGCATTGGCCACGCTTTCGGGATCATCGGCTCAGCAATGATGCCCATTTCAGACATTTTCCCAAAAGCTGGCATAAAGTTCTGGGACTGCGCGCACGAAGGGTCCGCAGGCATGATGTCGGACGGATACACCCGTGCCACCGGCAAGATGTCGATGATGATCGCGCAAAACGGTCCTGGCATCACGAACTTCGTCACCGCCGTAAAGACCGCCTACTGGAACCACACACCCTTGCTTCTGGTCACCCCGCAGGCCGCCAACAAAACCATTGGTCAGGGTGGCTTTCAGGAAGTCGAGCAGATGAAACTGTTTGAAGACATGGTTGCCTACCAAGAAGAAGTCCGCGACGCTTCTCGCGTAGTCGAAGTTCTGACACGTGTAATCAGTCAGGCCAAGCGTCTCTCCGGCCCTGCCCAAATCAACATTCCACGCGATTTCTGGACTCAGGTTATTGATGTCGAAATTGCCGATCCGATCGAATTCGAAGCGTCCTCGGGCGGTGAAAACTCGGTTGTCGAAGCAGCCTCTCTTTTGTCGACCGCCAAGAACCCGGTCATCCTGAACGGCGCGGGTGTGGTGCTTTCAGCCGGCGGGATAGATGCTTCTCGCCTTCTGGCCGAGCAGCTCGACGCACCCGTTTGCGTTGGCTACCAGCACAACGACGCTTTCCCAGGTTCGCACCCACTGTTTGCAGGGCCGCTTGGCTATAACGGCTCAAAGGCCGGGATGGAGTTGATTAAGGAGGCGGACGTAGTCCTCGCGCTTGGGACACGCCTTAATCCGTTCTCGACCCTACCAGGCTATGGCATTGAATACTGGCCAGTAAATGCAAAGATCATTCAGGTGGACATCAACCCCGATCGCATCGGCTTGACCAAAAAAGTCACCGTCGGTATCGTCGGCGACGCCGCGCGCGTGGCAAAAGGCATCCTTAAAAACCTCACAGATGGCGCAGGCGACGCAGGTCGTTCCGAGCGCAAAGCAAAGATCTCGGAAACTAAGTCGCGTTGGGCTCAGCAGCTGTCTTCGATGGATCACGAGCAGGACGATCCGGGGACCGACTGGAACGAGCGTGCGCGTAAATCCAAGCCAGATTGGATGAGCCCCCGCATGGCGTGGCGCGCAATCCAATCGGCGCTTCCGCGCAACGCGATCATCTCGTCCGATATCGGCAACAACTGCGCGATCGGCAATGCCTATCCTGACTTCGACGAGGGCCGAAAATACCTTGCTCCGGGTCTGTTTGGCCCCTGCGGATATGGCCTTCCGGCAATTGTTGGTGCAAAAATCGGCCGGCCCAGTGTTCCGGTCGTGGGCTTTGCCGGCGATGGCGCTTTCGGCATCGCAGTAAACGAGCTAACGGCGATCGGTCGCGGTGATTGGCCTGCAATCACGCAGGTCGTGTTCCGCAACTACCAATGGGGTGCGGAAAAGCGAAACTCGACCCTTTGGTTCGAGGACAACTTTGTAGGGACTGAGCTTGACGAGGAAGTCAGCTACGCTGGCATCGCGCGGGCTTGTGGCCTGGAAGGTGTCGTCGCGCGCACGATGGACGAGCTGACAGCAGCGCTGAACAAAGCGATCAAGGACCAGATGGAGCATGGCAAGACCACCTTGATTGAAGCCATGATCAACCAAGAACTTGGCGATCCGTTCCGCCGCGACGCGATGAAGAAGCCCGTTGCAGTCGCTGGCATCAGTGCATCCGATATGATCGAACAGATCGGCGCGTAAAGCGCCCTCATGACAAACAGGAAGTGTGCCGCATGTCAGTTCTGGATGATTTACACGCCCGAGCGGCGGCGCACCCCTCACGTATTGTCCTAAGCGAAGGCCACGATCCCCGGATCGTGGCCGCCGCAATTCAAGCCGTTGCATCGAACCTTGCATCTATTGTTCTCGTCGGTCCGGCAGAGGCGATCAGAGCCGAGCTTGTCGCCCAAGGCGGAACGCCGAGCGATGCCTTGAAAATCGAAGATCCCGGAACATCGGCGCTAACGAAAGACGTCGCCGGCGCATTTTTCGAACTGCGCAAACACAAAGGGGTCACGCCCGAAAAAGCAGCCACGGAAGCGCAGAATCCTCTGATCTTTGCAGCCATGCTCGTTCGCCTCGGTCAAGCCGACGGCACCGTTGGCGGCGCTGTTGCCACAACGTCAGACACGGTGCGCGCGGCGCTTCAGGTTATTGGCAAAGCGCCCGACGCAGCCCTTGTTTCCAGCCTCTTTATTATGGTTCTGCCCGACGACCACCCGTCCGGTCGGACCGCCATGGTCTTTTCCGACTGCGGGCTCGTCATCGATCCCAGCGCTCTTGAACTGGCCACTATCGCAGCTCAGTCGGCCGACTCTTACGCCGCCCTGCTAAACGAAACACCTAGAGTCGCAATGCTGTCCTTTTCCACAAAAGGCAGCGCAAAGCATGAGACGGTTAACAAGGTTTCAAAGGCAACTGACCTCCTCAGGGCACAGCGGCCTGACCTTGCAAGCGACGGCGAACTACAATTCGACGCAGCCTTCACCCCATCTGTCGGTGCCTCAAAGGCACCGGGCTCTGAAGTGGCAGGGCAAGCCAATGTAATGATTTTTCCAAATCTTGACGCAGGTAACATCGGCTACAAAATCGCCCAGCGTATCGGTGGGTGCGCAGCAATCGGCCCGATCTTGCAAGGTCTTGCAAGACCAGCAAATGACTTATCGCGCGGTTGCACAGCCCAAGATGTGGTCAATATGATTGCTGTGACGGCCCTACAGGCCGAAAACAAAAAAATCTAATTACCCAATGGCTTGGGGCACAATTCTCACGCGTTAATCAAGCCGACTTCCTGCTCTAGCACATGCTGAAGAATACTGCCGATTTGAGCGCAATCAACTAACGAGAAGCTCAAAGGCACACGCATGTCAAACAGCGTCAGCAGGATTTCATCGGTCGCGGGTAAGGACTGCTCCGCCATATAGCGCCAGCTTTTATGGTTTGAGGTGAAACCAAGTGGCTCCGGGGCCCCAAACCATTTCAGCTCGACCCCAAGCGTCGCTGCATGCGCGACAACCGCACGGCAAATGTCCTTATCTGCCGAAGGGAGACGAAACTGGAAAGAGGAACCAACCCGACGCACATCTGCAAGACCTTGGGGCAAAACCGCTCCCGGAACGTTTCGAAGCGCGCCAGCCAAAACGTCATGGCGCAAATTCCACCGCGAGACATTGCCATCCAAGCCTTCGATCTGCGGAATTAGAAGCGCGGCACGCAGATTATCAATCCGTGCTGACATGTTAGGCATCTCGTAACGCGTTGTTTTATATTCCGTTTCATCCGGTCCAGCTCCATGGCGCATGAAATTCATATAGCTGCCCGACAGCATCGTTGCACGCGCCGCAATTCTAGCGTCGTTGGTCGTGAGAAACCCACCCTCTCCAGAATTGATGTGCTTATAAGTTTGCGTCGAAAAACAAGCGACGTCCCCGTGGCTTCCCGAACGCGCGCCACCAAAAGTCGCTCCCATCGTGTGCGCGCAGTCTTCAACCAACATCAACCCCCGCGCCTTGCAGACCGCAAGTACGCGCTGCATGTCAGCAATGTGCCCGCGCATATGAGACAACAGCAGCACGCGCGCAGCTGATATTGCGGCCTTGCGGTCGAGGTCTTCGATATCAATCGTCAGGTTCGCGTCCGTTTCCACAAGAACCGACGTCGCCCCGACAGCTGCGACCGCTCCGGGAACTGGCGCAAGAGTGAAGGCGTTTGTCAGAACCGTATCGCCTGGCACCACGCCAACTGAACGAAGCGCGATTTGCAACGCTTGCCCCCCCGATGTCACCGCAAGACAATAATCCGCACCCTGCCATTCGGCATAGATTGCCTCAACCTGCTGCGCTTGCGGCACCTCTCCATCCGCAGCGCCATAGCGATGAAGGCGCCCCGAATTCAAGACCGCATTGACGCGCTCGAGCGCCGCGGCAGGGAGTGGTTCTTGCTGGGTAAAACTGCCCGTGAATTTCTCAATTGCCATCTTCGTCCTCACAAGAAGAATTTCATCCTAATACACGGTGTCAAACCAAGTATGAAGAGCGCCTATGGAGAGCGAAATACTGCACAAAATGGCAAATTGAACGTCACGCTTTTATCGTCGTAATTCTGCAGGCGAAGCGATCAAAACGCTTCCTTCAGCCGCTCCTACCACCAAAGGGCCGACACGCTGGAATGGCGCCAAGCATTAACGACAAAACTCTTTCATTCTGGGCTCCTGTTCAGGGCCACCTCGACAGCGGAATCATTGTCGACACTCAAAGCTAGAGCCCGCGCCAAAAAACTGCTGAATAAATAGGCATTCGTGAGGTGGAGGAAGGCTTTAAGCTAAACTGCCGCGAGAGATGCGCCACAAATAGTAAAGATAGGGAAATTTTCCCTCACAAGTTGTGCATCGGTGCGACATGTATTAACTCCGCGAACACAATTAACTCGCAACGTGGCGCACTGGTCATGCTTCACAGCATAAATTCTTTGACCAATAAAGCCCGAAAAGGGCTGATATTCTGGGAGGAATACCATGAGAAACAAGACAATCGCGGCAAGTCTCGCTGCAGTTATGGCAACTAGTGGCGCAGGACAGGCGCAAGAAGTCATTGAAATGACATCAGCGTTTTCCCGCAACCTTCCGATTCTTGGTACCGCTGGCGTGGACTTTGTCGAGAAGATCAACAGCATCGCCTCCGACGTGGAGTTCGAACACTTTGATCCGGGCGAGCTTGTCCCAACTCTTGAAGCGCTCGACGCAGTGTCCAGCGGTTCCGTGGACGCAGCCTATACAACTTCAGGTTATTGGCAGGGAAAGATCACCGCCGCCTCGCTTTTTGCAGCCGTCCCTTTCGGTCCGGAAGCCGGTGAATTTCTTGCATGGATGCTTTACGATGACGGCCACGAGCTGTTCCAGCGCATGTATGACGAGAACGGCTACAACGTAAAAGTTCTGCCGTGCGGTATCATCGCGCCAGAGACATCCGGTTGGTTTAAAGAAGAGATCAAGTCGGTTGCAGACCTTGAGGGTCTGAACATGCGCTTCTTCGGGCTTGGCGCCGAAGTCATGCAGCGTCTTGGTGTTTCGACATCGCTTCTCGCAGCAGGCGACATCTTCCCGGCACTCGAGCGCGGCGCAATTGACGCAACCGAATTCTCGATGCCTCTGATCGACCAACGTCTTGGCTTTTACAATATTGCATCGAACAACTACTTCCCTGGCTGGCACCAGCCTGCGACGATGTTCGAACTGCTGATCAACAAAGATCGCTGGGAAGACCTTGATGAGAAGTCCCAAAAGCAGATCGAAATCGCATGTCTCGCCAACATCACCACCAACTACGCTGAAGGCGAGGCGGTGAACTTTGGCGCCATGAAGGTAAACGTTGAGGAAAACGGCGTTACCATCCGTCAGTGGCCGGATGAGATGCTGGCGGCATTCGAAAGCGCATGGGGTGAAGTTGCAGCAGAGCTTGCAGCAGAAGACCCTTACTTCGCAGAAGTCTGGGCCGACCTTCAGGAATTCCGCGAAGGCTACAAAGTTTGGAATGACAACATCTACCTGAAGCGTCCGCGCAACTGATAGCGACGACTTGAACTAACCATCAAAGGGGCGGCGCAAGGCCGCCCCTTTGTGCCGCGTATACGTCTTTGGGAGGAGATCGCATCATGGATACCGTAGAAGAACTGGTTGCTGTATCTGATCCCGGAGAGATTGGACGAGAAGAACACAATCGTGGCGACCGTTTTATCATCCAGGTCTCAAACATTGCGGCTTGGCTGTTTCCGATCCTGATGCTGGCGATTACCGCGCAAGTTATATTGCGCAATAATGGAATGAACCAAGCTTGGCTTGATGACCTGCAATGGTGGCTTTACGGAGCAGCCGTTCTGATGGGCGTCGGATACGCGGTGACGACCGACAGCCACGTGCGCGTCGATATCCTCTATGACAGTTTCCCGCCTGAAAAAAAGACACGAATCAACTTGTTCGCGCTTGGTTGGCTGTTTTTGCCGTTCATCATACTGTCTTGGGACGTTACCTACGACTACGCGCTAAGCTCCATCCGCGCCAACGAGGGCTCCGACAGCCCCAACGGCCTGCATGGCTTGTGGATACTGAAGGCCTTTATGAATGCGTCCTTTGTCTTTATTGGCATCGCTTGCTGGTCAGCCATTGTCCGCAATCTCACACGCCTGCATGAGCCAAAACTCTGGCGCCAACTTTGGGCTGCATTCCCCGCGACCTTTATGTTCGTCAACTTGTCTATTTACTACGGCCTCTATCTTATCATGTCGGCCTTCGCTGAAGAGGGAACCTCGGCGCGAGACATCGCCCGCGGACCGGCCTTTGGTGAAATCGAGTTCGGCAACTACGAGCTGACCTACACAGTTGCGGCAGCTTTGATCCTGACCCCAATCATTATCCTGGCTCTGCGTGCCAGGGACACATCGCGCAAGGCGGGATCGTAAGACATGTTTGAGTTTCTGACCCTGAACGAAATCGCAGTCATTGCGATGTTCATGACCTTCATCTGGATGCTGTTTCGCGGCATCCCGGTTGCCATGGCTCTGGTGGGGGTCAGTCTTGTTTTTGTTGTGATCGCCGAAGTCTTCCTCGATCCAAACCGCAGCTTCTTTCGCGGCATAATCGAATTCGATCGCACCGGCATCGATTACCAGAAACTTGGCGCGCTCTCGGGACGTATCTTCGGCAGCACGGTTAAAAACCCTGTTTTGGTCGCTTTGCCAATGTTTATCTTTATGGGCCTGATGCTGGACCAGTCAGGCGTTGCACAGCGCATGATGCATTCAATGCAAAAACTGTTCGGCGGATTGCGCGGCGGCTTGTCCCTGACGGTTCTTTTGATCGGCATCATCCTTGCCGCCTCAACCGGCGTTATCGGCGCATCTGTCACGCTGCTTGGCGTAATGGCCCTGCCCGCGATGATGGCGCAGAATTACTCCAAGCCGATCGCCACTGGAACTATCGCATCAGCCGGCACATTGGGCATTCTTATTCCCCCCTCAATCATGCTGGTGATCATGTCAGACCAGCTGGCCATCAGCCTTGGTGATCTGTTTATGGGCGCCCTTTTCCCGGGCCTCATTCTTGGCGGACTTTATATCACTTTCATCGTGATCTACGGCCTCATCAAACCCGACGCGATGCCTGCACCAGAGAAAACCGAGGAACTCGGCTGGACGGTGGTCAAAGAGGTTTTGAAAGCAGTTGTCCCTCCGATGATGCTTATCCTCCTTGTACTTGGATCGATCTTTGGCGGCATCGCAACTCCGACCGAAGCCTCCGGCCTTGGTGCCCTTGGTGCAACACTCTTGGCTCTTGGCAACCGCCGCCTGAACTTCAAGGTTTTGCGCGAAGTCAGCCGCTCGACGCTCAATACTTCAGGTTACATCGTCGGCATCTTCTTGGCGGCAAACTTCTTTGCCTTCATTCTACGTCGTTACGGCGGCGATGAAATCATCGAAGGTCTCGTATTGTCGGTATTTGATGACCCTTACATGATCATCCTTTTCATCCTGTTCATCATCTTCCTGCTCGGATTTCTTCTTGATTGGATCGAGATTACGATCATCATCATGCCATTGATGTTGCCGATTATTCAGGGCCTCGGCATCGAGAGCGATATACCAGACTTCAATCAGGTAGCAGAACCCGTGGTGACATGGTTCGCGATCTTGGTGGCCGTCACGTTGCAGACGTCCTTCTTGACGCCGCCGGTGGGCTTCGCGCTGTTCTACCTTAAGGGTGTGTGTCCTCCGGACGTCACGATTGCCCACATCTACAAAGGCGTGATCCCATTCGTGCTGCTGCAACTCCTTGGATTGCTCATCGTCTTCGAATTTCCGGCGCTTGTGACGTGGCTGCCCTCTGTAGCCTATGGAAACTAGACGCACACGCTTAACGCGATTGCAATAATACTCTCCAGCGGCCCCAAAGCGGCCGCTGGAAAGACATCCCGAGCCTCAAAGGCAGGGTCAACATCCCACCATAACCCATTGTATCTCTAGAATAACCGTCTGTGTCGCAGCCGGTTTTCACATTTTTGAGGAAGAGCGCACAGATGCAATGCCAATGGTTCCGGCAAAGCTCACGATCCGACAAACGCACTGCGGTCGTGCCAGCGGCAAGAACACACCCTCAGCCCGCCCAATTGTAATCACATTCTCTCCCTAAACGAGCATTAACCACGACGAAACGGCGCACCAGAACGCCAAAAATTCTTTCCCACGGGGAGCCGGGTCACTGCTACGAAGTGAAGTCATAAATCTGAGTAATTTTCGCGAGAGTGACGAAAGATTGCCCGCCGATACCGGGGATGAATTGGCGCCTGGAACTGCGCTTTTGCGCGGCCAGTACACGATTGACGAATACCTAAACAGCGGCGGCTTCGGGATTACATATCGCGCCCGAGACAGCCTGGGACGCCCGGTCGTTATCAAAGAATGCTTCCCCGGCGTGATGTGTCGGCGCAAAGGCACAAAAGTGGCCGCCCGCTCAGCCGAATACACAAATGAACTCGCAGGCATGATCGAAGGCTTTGTATCCGAAGCCCACAATCTAGCGGCCCTCACCCATAAGAACATTGTGCACGTGCACCAGGTATTCGAGGAAAATGACACCGCTTATATGGCGATCGACTTTATCGATGGAATGGACCTGCTCGAGCGGATAGATTTCGATTCCGAGCGCATGACCGCGAGAGAAATTCTGCGTCTTACAAAGCGAATTTTGCCCGCCGTCCGATACATCCACAACATGGGCATGTTGCATCGCGATATTTCACCCGACAACATTCTGATAGATAGGACGGGCGAACCGATCCTGATTGATTTCGGAGCCGCACGAAAGACGGTGCCAAGCTCGAAGCGCGCGATTTCTCAGATGAAATTCGTCAAAGACGGCTATTCCCCGCAAGAATTTTACATCGCCGGAGCCGATCAGGGCCCCTGGAGCGACATCTATTCTCTGGCGGCCTCACTGTACCACGCGATCTCTGGCGAAGCGCCAGAAGACGGACAAAAGCGAATGTCAGCCCTCGCACAAAAGCAGCCCGACCCATATGTGCCGCTTGCAAAACGCATTCACGGCTATCCTCCACGGTTTCTAGAGGCGATTGACACCGCGCTAAAGATCAACCCAAAAGACCGCATCCAGACCGCCGAGGAGTGGATGCGTCGGTTGGCAAACCGGCCCGCAAAATCCGAGACAAAGGTCAAGAAAATTGACGTCCATGCCAGCGTGCCAGCACCGGCTCCCGCACCCGGAAAGATTGAGAAACACGAAACTCTCCCAGACTTGAGAGAAATCAGCGTTCGTAGAGAAATGCTATCGGCCGAATGTGATGCCAAGCGCGGCAAGCCGGTGGCTTTGATCGGCGGTCTCGCAGTCGCTATCTTGGCAAGCGCCGGCATCGCTGGCTATTTGATGACCCAAGGCACCGTTGCGCAAGAACTTGTAATCGATCAAGAAACCCCTGCTGTTGTGGCGGAGGCGGTCCCAATGGCGCCCTACGCAACACCCGCTCTAATTGAACCTACCATTCCGACATTCCTGACTGAGAGCGTGATCCCATCAGACACTGACGCGCGCACTGCTAACGTGGAATGGACGGCTTCAGTGGCGTCGCCAGTCTTACTGCAAGGCGAACAGTCCGCAACGCTTCCACGCCTAGAGAGGCTTGTGACAGCTGCGCGCCCTCCACAAATTTCGTTCCCTACCGTATCCGAGGCAAGTTTCAGTTTTGTGTTTGCGGTCGCAGATACCAATTTTACAACAATGCAACGCGATAGCACTCCAACCGCAGTTGAGGGAATTACTGTCCTTTTCCGCGCGTCAGCGGAACCATCGCCGAGCATCGATACGCAACTACCTGCAAGACCTTGGCCGGGCTCAACTCGCTGAGCAACTAAGCCACCAACCACTGGCATTGGCCTCGCCGCTTGGGTTCGAGGGGGTCTTTGTATCTGGTCTCCAAAGAAGGACGCACGTGCGGCAACTACAGCAGTAAGATCCTCAGAGTCCGCCCGGTCAAAAACACGCTCTGTCGATGCTCCATATGAAGTGCACAGGTATATTTGAAGGGAGACGTCCCTTCCACAATCTGACTTTGGGCCAAAAAATCAAAAGACTGGACCTGTGCGCAAACGCAAACGCAAACAAGCAAACGACGGGAATATTAGCAGGGAAAAAGTGTAAGAAGATAATTGAGCTATTTTACTTAACCTTCTCTTTGGAATGATAAAAGCCTTGTCTGAGACATACCACCAACAGCACGGCGGGATCGGTATTGTGGAAAAGCCGCCGCCGCCTGCGTACGGTTTACTTTGATAACCGAAACCGAAATATTATCCTGATCTGGGTCTTTCAATGCATTCACAGTAGTTAGCAACGCAAATGCAATCTCAGTACTCGAGCGTTCTTCGTTGTCGCTCACCACAGCCGAAATCTCGGCGTTGGTGAGCGATTGCAAACCATCGCTGGCAACCAAAACGATATCGCCTTCGCGAACATGAAACGGTTCTTGCGGACAATCAATCTTCGCCACGCTATCGCCAAGCAAAACCGAACGCAGGCAATTGCGGTCAGGGTGATGCAAGCCTTCCTCGGGGGAAAGAAGACCCTTCGCGACCATTCGGTCGATCTCGGGTGCCATCGAATGATCTTCGTTTAATTGCCACATAGCGCCATCGCGATGCAGGTACAAAGGCGAGTCCCCTACCGAGATCCAGTACAGTCGATCTTCTACAAGAAGCGGCGCGACCAATGTAGCGCCCATGCCGTAGTTGCGTGGATTTTCAGAGACGTAGTCGCGAATACATGCATTTGACGTCATCGCAGCACTTTTCAGAATTTCCGGAATATGCGCCTCATGCTTCTTCAAGTCAGAAAGCTTGAATTTCAACTCTGCAAAGACTTCTGTCACAAGAATGGAACTTGCGATTTCACCGGCAGCGTGGCCACCCATTCCGTCTGCAAGAACCACAAACCCTACATCCATTCCAGCTGGGAAGTCAGTGACGACCGCATCCTCCTGGATCTCTCTCATTCCCTGGCCAAGTGCTGTGGCAACATCAAAACGCGCATAAGCCTGCGAGGTCATTTCGATCCTCCTTTGTCTAGAATGGGCGCCCAGCTGAAATGATCGTCGCAAAATGCGGCGAACCGCAGGGTAGTTTTACCAATTGTAATTCGGTCACCATGTGACAGATCGGCTTTAACTTCGACGGTGACACCGTTCAATCGGACCCAATTGATACCTTCACCGTGGCTGATCTGAAAGCGATGCTGTGCAATGTCGTATGTAATATAAGCGTGGTTCAGTAGCGAAATCGTCTGATCCCCGAAGTCGAGACAAACGTCTTGAACTGCTCCGCGCCCAATGTGCGTCAACCCACTTTCCAAAGCAAACCAGTCGCCGATTCCGGGGCCCTCAATGATAACAAGCCAGCCAACCGGCCGGCGCACGCGACCAGAGCGCATCGTGTCAAATCCTTCAGACCGATTATTTGATCCACATTGTTCGCCTTCCGGTAAAAGGCGTGTCCTGACGCGCCCGCTACGGCCGTTCGGCCTCACCATTGGGCTGGTATTTTCGTGCTTAGCGCTTTCTGACTTGGGCGATTGCACATTTCCATCAATCTCATTAAATTGAGTGATCTCAACAACATTGGATGAAACTTGCATGCGGCCTTGCCGTCCAGTTAGGCGAAAAGGCTCCGCATCCGGCGCGGGAACATCGCGGGCAAACAGCTTTTGCAGGCTCATAAAGATCGTCACGCCCAGAGCCTCGTCGCACATCTCAAGGCGAAATTCTGAACGGTGAATGTCTTAACCGGGCACAATCCGAACTTGGGAAGCGCGCAAAGAGCGCTTCTTAAGCCATCGTCTTCTTGCACGATTGCTGCCATTCAGGGTTCCATTCAAAACCGGGTGTTTATTACCCTATTGCTCACTTTCTAAACAAAAAAGTGGGCAAAACGGAGATGCATTTGAGTGCACTTTGCGGCCATATCAGCGTGGCAATCGCCTGTTAGCCGTTAATGAAAGCTTGGTTCAGCCAATTGCCCGTCCACCACTCCTGCCAATCCGCCGACACCACCTGCCGATTGAACTGACGCTGCGCCGCAGGCATTGCCTCTTTGAAGGCACAGCTGAAGAGAAGCACCTTTCAGCCATTGCGAAATGAAGCCGCCATTGAACGCATCTCCGGCACCAGTGGCATCCACAACGCGCAAAGGTTTGGTCGCTTCATGCACCCATTCTGATTGGCGCAACTTTCGCGCCCTGGCACCAGCTTTCCCATTCTTTACCACGGTTAAAGCAGCACATGTCTCCGGCACCCCAATGGCAAGCAATGCCTCCAACTCACGCTGATTGGGAAGAAAAACATCTACGGCAGCAATCAAATCCCGAACCTCAGGGCGAAATTCATCTTGCCAGCCGCAATCAAGCGAAATGGTCATCCCGCACCTGCGAGCGTGGTCAACCAAGTCCGGATTTTCCTCAAGTGTTCCAAGCTCGCCAATATGCAGATGGGAAAACGCTGACATCGCACCAGGATCAATCGGCGGAAGGGCCTGCCCGGAAGCCCGTGTCAAAAAAGCCCGATCTGACCCACAGGGTATGGCCACTGTGATCTGCGGATCTGCCCCCGCGGACGCAGGGCGGCACAGTTTCGATGTGACTTTGTGCGCCGCGAGTTGCGAAAGAACGGTGGCGTCGAACGGCGCGGCTGGAATAATGGAAAACTGCGACGCACGCTCTCCCAAGGCCGCAAGGGTTGCAGCGGTGATAAACGCACCTCCACCCGCATGCAGGGACACACCTTTGGCAAAAACTTCGGTCCCAAGCGTCGGCAACCGTGGCGTCCCTGTGAAGACGACATCGCAATAAAGCCGCCCGGCACAAAGGATCGCCGCGCTCATGTCCAAGCAATTCCGGTTTTAGCGTCAAACATATGCAAATGCTCGACGCCCGCGCCAAGATAAACCGTATCGCCAACCTTCGGGGGGCTACGCCCATCTGCCTTCGCGATGACCTCACCGCTTGGCGTTTCCACGTAGATGAGCGTCTCGGGGCCCAAAGGCTCAAGAACGGTGACCTGACCACTGATGATTGGGTTAATGTCGTCTGGGTGCAAATCGTCAGGGCGCACACCGATCAGGACATCGGAAACCTCGGGTATCCTGTCAAACTCCATAGCCACGCGCTGCCCGCCTTCAAGCGTCACCCCCCCATCGGTCACGCGTGCCGACAACATGTTCATCGAAGGCGCGCCAATAAACCGGGCGACGAAAGTATTTGCGGGCTTGTGGTAAACTTCGGCTGGCGTGCCGACTTGCTGGATATGACCATCTTTCATGATCACGATGCGGTCTGCCATGGTCATAGCTTCAATCTGATCATGGGTCACAAAGATGATCGTATTTCCGACCCGCTGATGCAGACGTTTTATCTCCAGACGCATCTGTGTGCGAAGTTGCGCATCAAGATTGGAAAGGGGTTCGTCAAACAGGAACACGGCAGGATCACGCACCATGGCCCGCCCAATGGCGACCCGTTGCCGTTGCCCACCTGAAAGCTGCGAAGGCTTACGCTCCAACAGGTCCACCATATCGAGAATACCAGCAACCTCTTGAATACGCTTTTCTTTGTCGGGCTTTGGCATCTTTGAAGATCGCAATCCGAACGCGATATTCTTTTTCACCGACATATGCGGGTAGATCGCATAGTTTTGAAACACCATCGCAATATCGCGCTCTTTGGGCTCAAGATTATTCACCTCGCGGTCGCCAATTTCGATGATCCCGCTTGTGGTCTCTTCAAGACCCGCGATCAGCCGCAAGGTCGTCGATTTCCCGCAGCCGGAAGGACCGACAAAGACCACGAATTCCCCATCGGCCACATCAAGCGAAATACCGTGAAGCACCTCGGTAGACCCGTAGGATTTCGTAAGCGAGCGTAAGGCAAGATTGGCCAAGGTCAGGTCTCCAGAATGGACGTGAATGCCGTGTCGAGACGCCTGGCAGCACTGTGAATACGGTCGACACGCACGCGCTGCGCCGCACCGATAGCGTTCAATTCTTCGCCGTAGTGCGACAAGGCCTGCGCCAAAGCCTCTGGCGCCGGCCCTCCAATGCAGTTGCGCACAGCAACGAAGTTTTCAGCCGACGTCACGCGGCGGAAATCCGGCTCGCCCATTGCCGGGCCCTGCCCGACCTCGGCGCCAAAGGCGGCCGTGAAGGCTTCGAACCCATCTCCAAGCGGGATGGACTGCGCAATGACCACACGCGCAGTCTTTGCAGCGATCTCATGGGCCTGACGAAAAGTAAGCCCCTCCTCGCGCACCAGAGTATCTGCAAGTTCGGTGATCGTGATACAGGCCGCATCCGTATTGCGCCGCACGTTCGTTTCGTTGATTGAACATGCTGGCAAAAATGCCGTCAAAAGGTCGATGACCCGCCGCCCGCTTTCAAACGCTTCATAGCCCACCTGCTGAACCTCGCCCTCGCTGTCGTTCATGTCCGTAAACGGCGTATTGTGCATCGTGTTCACAACCATATCGCACCGACCAACAGTAACGGACGACAGGTGGCGCATATGCTCAATCGGTACCGGATTGCGCTTCTGCGGCATGATCGAACTTATCTGAACAAGAGAATTAGGCACGTAAAGCTGCCCGACCTCAAAGCTTGACCAGAACGCCATGTCCTGAACGACGCGCCCGAGATGAAGGAAGACCAGCTTCATCGCGCTATAAAGCCCGGTCACATAGTCCACAGACGCGATACAGCCATAGGAATTGACCAGCGGCCCCTCAAATCCAAGAAGGTTGGCCATCCGCCTGCGGTCTATGGGAAAACCGGACGTCGTGATTGCTGCTGCCCCCATTGGACAATGCCCCAGATTTTCAATCGCAGCGGAAAGACGCGCCGCATCGCGGTTTAAGACCTCGATCATCGCACCGAGGTAGTGACCAAACGTCGTCGGCTGTGCGGGCTGGCCATGCGTAAAAGCCACGATTAAAGTGTCCGCTTCCGCCTCTGCTTTTGCAACCAGTGCATTAGACAGCCCGACAATCCCTGAAAGCAAGCCCTCTGCTTTGGTGCGAAGAACCATCTTAAACAGCGTATGGTCCATATCATTGCGCGAGCGTGCAGTGTGAAGTGCGCCGCCTAAGTCACCGAGACGGCTCCGCAATTCTGCTTCGACGTAGAAGAAATAATCCTCGAACTCACCAGTGTAAGTCAAAGCGCCAATATCGGTCGCAGCCTCAACATCACGGAGGGCTACAGCAATTTTTACCCCGTCGTCCGCCGACAAAATGCCGGTCTCAATCAACATCACCAAATGGGCCCGATTGATCGTCGCCATGTGGCCTGCATAATGCAATTTGACGCCCTCAAACAAAGGCGCAAGAACCGTCTCCTTGTAGGTCGGATCAGGGAAAACGCTTGTGTCTGTCATCCCTTCAATCCAGCCATAACGACACCGCGGATGATGAACCGCTGGAAAACCAGAAAAACAACCAGCGTCGGAATTGTGCTGACGGCCGCCCCGGTCATGATCAACTCCCACGCCACATCGGCCTCGTCGCCAAAGCCCGACAGGCCCACTGGTATCGTATACATATCAACTGAGTTGGTAACGATCAGAGGCCACAGGAACGCCGTCCAGTTGCCAAGGAACACAAAGATCGCCAAGGCTGCCAAAGCCGGCTTCACCAATGGCATCGCCACGGTCCACCAGATTTGTAACTCATTGAGCCCGTCGATGCGCGCCGCCTCAATGAAATCATCTGGGACACTCTCGAAGAATTGCTTCATCAAAAACGTGCCAAATGCCGTCATCATTCCCGGGAACATGATCCCCCAATAACTATCAAGCCAACCGAAACTCTGACTCATTAGATACCACGGGATCACCAGCATTTCGGTAGGGATCATCAACGTGGACAGGATCGCGATGAAGACAATCTGTCGTCCCGGAAAGCGAAACTTACATAGCGTGTAGCCAACCAGCGAGTCAAAAAGGAGGTTCGAGATCGTCGTCAGCGTGGCGATAATAATCGAATTTAAGAACCACCAATAAAACCGACCGTCCTCAAGAACGAAGGTATAGTTCTCGATTGTCGGCTCTTCGGGGATCAGATTGACGTTATAGACTTCGTGCGGCCATTTCAGCGACGTCGAGATCATGTAGGCAATCGGCATGACCATCAAAATGCCGCCGAAGAAAAGCAACAACCAGCGAATTATCTGCCCCATATTGCGCGGCTTGCGCGCGGGTTGCACGTTCAACAGCGCATTTGAAGAGGCGCGCGGAATATCTGAAGCCGCAACCATTTAGTTGCTCCTCAACAAGCGAAGCTGGATAAGCGAGACAATCAGCAAAATGGTAAATAAGACAACGGTCTGCGCGGCCGCATACCCCATGTCGAACCCATTGAACGCCGTGTCGTAGATCATCAGCACAAGCGGCTTCGTCGAATTCAAAGGACCGCCCGGATTGTTCGTCGTCATATTGAAGACGTGGTCAAATATGCGCAAAAAGCCGATGGACGAAAACACCACGATGAACACGATTGTCGGGCGCAAAAGCGGCAGTGTGATCTGCGTCAAGATTGTCCACCATCCGACCCCGTCAATCTTTGCAGCCTCGTAATAGCTTGTTGGAATGGCCCGAATTCCAGCCATGAAAATAATCACCTGAAACCCAAGCCCGGCCCAAACCGCTGGCGCCAACACAGACGGCAAAGCGTTGGTGGTTGAGTTCAAAAAACTGATCTGCGGAATTCCGAAACCCGCCAGAATGTTGTTGAACAATCCAACCGGTACATCCTGGTAAAACCAGCGCCAAACCCAGGCCATCGCAACCGCGCTTGTCATGAATGGCAGGAAATACAGCATCCTGAGGAATCCGTGCATAAACCTCAACTTATCAAGGTGATACGCAATCAAAAACGAAAGAACGAGGCTGAATGGTGTACCGATCAGCAGATACACAAATGTATTCTGAAAGACTTTCCAGAAGGTTGGATCATTCCAAAGCTTCTCGTAGTTTTCCAGCCCCGCCCAGGTCCGATCTCCAAGAAGATTCCAGTTCTGAAAGCTGATCAGAATGGCATTCCCCGTCGGGTAAAACCTGATCACCACATAGAAAATCACCGGTAGAGCCAGGAAGCTCCAGGCCCAGACGATCTGCTTCTGGCGAATGGTGAGATTGCGATACATTGATGTCGCCCTTAGGGGTCGATAACGCCGCCCCGATCATCAAGACCGGAGCGGCAAGAACAGCATCAGTCGCTGTAATATTCGTCGAGGATCTTCTGCTCAGCTTCGGCGGCAATTGCGATACTGTCTTCGACGCTCATATCCTGAAGCTGGATACGCTCAACCATTTCAACCATCAGCTGGCGCTGCGCACTTTCGTTAGCGAATTTGGTTGTGTTGGCATAAGCCAGACCACGGATGAACGGTCCATAAACATCGTTGTTCGCATTTGCCTCAGTCAGACCAACCGATGGTTTCGCCGGCAGTTCGCCAACGACATCAAGCCAGATCTGCATCGCCTCATCCGAGGTGATGTATTCCATGAACTTCACTGAAGCATCATACTTTTCGCCCTCGGCCTTCGTGGTGATCGCATTCACCCAATAGGACGAATAGTTCGATCGCGTGCCATCGGCAGTCGCCGGAAGCTCGGTTACGCCCCACTCAAGACCGCGTGTTTTATCAAGCGATCCAATCCGGAACGAGCCATCAATATGCATGCCCGCACGACCCGCTTTGAAGGCGGCTTGTGGTTCATCCATAAAGCCGATTGCCGAAACAGGGTTTTCGCCTTCAAACAGGTTTGTGTAGAACTCAAGTGCCTTCACGCCCGCTTCCGAATTGTAATTCACTGTTTGATAGTCGTTAGTGTAAGGCTCGCCGCCCATCTGACGGATCAGACCTTCGCGCCACCAGTGGTGATCTTGCGCGGTCATACCCGCCGTAACACCAACCTGAGTGATGTTGCCGGCGCCATCGAATTTCGTCATCGCAGCGGCTGCGGCTAAAAACTCTTCCAAATTTGTCGGCGGCTCAACACCGGCCTCTTCCATTAGACGCTTGTTGTAAAACAGGGCAAGCGATCGAACTGCCGTCGGCAAGGCCCAATAAGCATCGCCGTCCTTCATGGCCTGAACCATCGGGAAGAACTCTTCATCCACCATCGACGGCGGGAAAGTGTCGGCAGGAAGTGGCTGGATCAATTCAGCTTTCACGTAATCGTTCAACCATCCGTAAAACAACTGTACGACGTCAGGCCCCTCACCCGCTGGAATTGCCGCGGCAACTTTGGTGCGATAATCGGCATACGGAAAATGCGTCATCGTCACGGTAATATCCGGGTTCGCTGACTGGAAATTCTCAATCAACTGCTCCATCGCTGTGACGCGAGCATCGAAGAAATACTGCCAGTACTCAATTTCGACCGCGTTGGCGGCGCTTGCGAACAAGGCCGTCGCCGAGGTCAGGCCAGCTGCGACCATGCCCTTAAAATGCTTTTTCATTGCATAACTCCCTAGATGGCAACTTTTGATTTTGTGACTCCTTCCTCCCGATTAACTCAACCAGATTGATTATTCAAATTATTTGAGTTAATCCGCGACTATGTTTCAGAACGCCCCCCTCCAAGGCAGCAATGCCGAGCGCTCACGCCACCAAAACCGGCAAGCCGTTCTGGGACAAATCCATCGTCAAGGCACCATGGGACGCGCGGAAATTGCCCGCGCTTTGTCCCTTTCAACCCAAGCCGTCAGCAACATCATTGCGGATCTTTCGGGCGACGGTCTATTGATTGAACGCGGGCACCTCAACGTTGGCCGCGGCCAACCCGCCAGACAATATGCGTTGAACCCAAAGGGTGGTTTCGCGCTTGGGATCGAAGTCCGACCAGATGCCGTCTTGTCAGCTCTTCTCAACATGGAAGGCCAAGCGGTCGTAACCAAGCGCGTCGCCCTGCAAAAGACAGACCCAGGCACAATCGTCGATACGGTCAAAACACTCTTTCACCATGCTCTAGCCGACGTGCCCAATGCCCGTCGCCGCATGCTTGGTGCCGGCATTGTCATGCCCGGTCCCTTCGGTGCGACTGGCATTGCAGGCCATGGCACGGGACTTGAAGACTGGTGCGACGTCGACCCAACCACACTCTTTTCCGATGCCCTCGGTCTTCCCGTCGAGGTCAGCAATGATGCCAATGCCGCCGCCATGGCCGAACGCCTCAGCGGTGCTGCGCAAGATCTTTCCACCTATGCCTACCTCTACTTTGGAGCAGGTCTCGGGCTTGGCCTTGTCAGCGGCGGCCACCTTGTTCAGGGCGCGTTCGGCAATGCAGGCGAAATCGGCCACATCCCTGCGCCCGGCTGCCGCGACAATCTCGAAAGCGCGCTCAGCCGTTCGTCGGTTCAAAGACATCTGCAGAGGGTCGGCAAAAAGGGCGACGATATCGAAGCACTAGATGAGCTTTTTACCCACGAAGACAACGACCTGTACGACTGGCTTAATCAAGCCACCGAGGCTCTCGCCTATGCAGTTACGATCGTTGAGAATATTTTTGATCCGGAAACGGTGATACTTGGCGGCGCAATGCCAGACCAGATCCTCAATCACTTCGTCGCGCACACGCTGCTTCCTGCCCAATCAGTCTCAAACCGCCCCAACCCCAAACTACCCCGCCTTCAACGCGGCACATCGGGGCGAATGACAGCGACACTCGGCGCCGCGGCCCTTGTCCTTCACCGAACGCTTTCGCCACAAATCGCCCACGCCCACTGATCGGACCACCAACAATGCCTCTCAAAGAAAGAGCCCGGATTGCGACAGACCAGGGCGCCCCGCGCATCCTGGACCTTTGGAGGGCCCTCACCGCGTTGCGCAGTATCGTGTCATTCATGAACACCGGGGCGCACCCCGACGACGAAACATCAGCCATGCTTGCAGCCCTGCGTTTTCGCGACGGTATAGACATCTCTTATGCCTGTTCGACCCGTGGTGAAGGCGGACAAAATGACATTGGCACCGAAACGACTGAAGCCTTGGGCGTCTTGCGCACCGCGGAAATGGAAGCCGCTTGCGATCAGCTTGATCTACGCATGTATTGGCTCTCCGAAGGCCCAGACGACCCGATATTCGACTTCGGCTTTTCAAAATCTGGCAAAGAGACACTTGGAAAATGGGGCCGCAAGCGGACATTGGCGCGTTTCGTCGAGATTATACGCCGCGAACGCCCCGACATCATCTGTCCCACGTTTCTGGATGTCCCGGGCCAACACGGCCACCACCGCGCAATGACTGAAGCCGCCCACACGGTCATGGGCCTCTCTGCAGACCCGGATTTCAAAGGGAGCGATCTCCCCGCATGGCAGGTCAAAAAACTCTATCTTCCCGCGTGGTCCGGCGCTGGACAGGCCTATGACGACGACCTTCCGCCGCCTCCCGCGACGTTGACCGTGACAGCCACAGACAGCGATCCCGTCACCGGCTGGAGTTTTGCGCGCATCGGACAGCAAAGCCGCGTCCTTCACGCCACCCAAGCCATGGGACGATGGGTCCGGCGCGGGGACGAAACAGATTTCCCCCTCCACCTTGCACAAACGCGCGTAACCGGCCCCGACACCGACATTGTATCCAGTTTGCCCGCAACCCTTACAGATCTTCCCGCGCCAGAGGCGAGCGAACACCTTGAAATCGCACAGAAAGGTATTGATGCTGCGCTCGCAGCTTTCCCGTCCTGTCCGGAAGTCCTCGTCTATACAACCCGCGCCCTTACCGCGCTGAGATACGCGCGCGACGCCCTCAGCGCCGACAACCAAAGCGCCTTCGGCCACAAGCTCGCCCGTAAAGAAGAACAGCTTTCCAAGGTCATACGCATCGCGGCAGGTGTTGAGCTTCGCGCCACGCTCGCCAAAGACGTCCTGCGACCCGGTGACAGCGTAGACGTTGTCTTTGAAACCGATCCAGGCGCCGCCACCTTGGACGTGAGCACCTTCCTTCCGAGCGGCTGGTCACAGAACGGCGACACCCTATCGCTCGACAAAACAGCGACCACCTCAAGCCCATACCCCGACACCTACCTGCCGGGCGCACCCGAAGCGCCTTGCCTTAGTGTGAATGTCACTGTCCACGGCCTCACATCGACAACAACCGTCCCTTTTGAGACCACGCCCGTCGTCGTCCCAACCCGTGCCGCCACGATTAGCCCGAAGGCCGAAATTATAAATACGGCGGCACCAAACCGCACCATTGTGGTTCGCGTGGAAGACGTTGGCCCACTAGACGCCGACGTTACTCTTAAAGTCCCCGAGGGCTGGCATGCCGAGCGAACCGACAATCAATTCTTCATCAAGGCCCCGAAGGACCTTCAAACCGGCCTTTACGTTTTAACACTTCAGATCGAAGGCGAAGACGCGGCAAGCATCCAGCATATCCAGCGCGCCCACATTACTCCCCGCGCCCTCGTGCGCGCCGCCGAGATCAAAGTGCGCGTTGTAAACGCCACGCTGCCCGACGTGCGCGTCGGCTACATTGGCGGCGGCAACGACCGGATCGCGCATTGGCTATCTCGCATGGGGACGGATGTCACCGATCTCTCAGACACGGATCTGACAGACGCCACTCTCGCAAAGTTTGACACCATCGTCGTCGGTATCTTCGCAATGAAATTTCGCCCCGGCCTGTCCGACGCAATGCCACGCCTCCACGCCTGGACACGCAATGGTGGAACCTTGGTCACGCTCTATCATCGTCCTTGGGACAACTGGGACGCTGAAACAACAGCGCCGTATCGCCTTGAAATCGGGCAGCCGTCATTGCGTTGGCGCGTTACTGACGAAGCCGCAAAGGTTGACCTGCTGGAGCCAGACCACTCACTTCTTCACACCCCAAACGAAATTGGGGCCGATGATTGGGCAAACTGGCATAAAGAGCGCGGCCTTTACTTCGCGAAGGATTGGGACGTGGCCTATAAACCCCTGATCTCAATGCACGACCCAGACGAAGCCCCCTTACACGGTGCTTGGTTGGCAGCTGACGTCGGCGCCGGGCGGCACATCCACATGTCTCTCATCTTGCACCACCAAATGGAAAAGCTATCACCCGGAGCCTTCCGCATAATGGCCAATCTTCTTGCTCGTCGCAGTTGACCAACCTCGCAATCTGACTGGTGCCGCCTGGCTGTTGGCGGACATGTCACTCAACATCTGGGCGCTGGCCATCGTCAAAGCTGTGGGGCTGGGCTACCCGGCTTTCCAAATCGTGTTCCTGCGCGCACTGGTGGGTCTCGTTCTGATGCTTCCATGGATCCTCCAACACCGACAAGCCTTCTCGAATTTAACCGACCTGCCGCTGCACCTGATGCGCGTCGTCTTTTCTGCCATAGCCCTAACGGCCAGCTTTTATGCCATCACCCGCCTACCGCTGGCCCTGTTTACGGCGATCGGCTTCACCCGTCCGATCCTGACCATGATCGCCGCTGCGCTCATCTTGCGCGAAATCATTTCCCGAGGTCGTTGGGCCGCCGCCCTCGTCGGACTGCTTGGCGTCATCATAGCGGTAGAACCTGCCAAGCTTTCGGGCGGTTCCGGCCTTGCCGCACAGGTCATCACCGTCATCTCGGCAACCGCGGTCGTGATCGTGACGCGCCGCCTTGTGGACGCGCCGACCGTTGTGATGATGACGTTTTACACCGCCGGATTGACGGTGATCGCCGTCCCCTTTGCGCTCGCATCATGGCAACCCGTGCCCGCAGACCAATGGCCCGCGCTCCTTGCCATCGGAGCCTTCGCCCAGTGCGCGCAATTTTGCTTTTTGCGCGCGCACAGATATGGTCAGGCGGCTTTCCTCGCGATCTTGTCTTATGCCAGCCTGATTTTCTCCACGACTGTCGGCTATTGGGTCTTCGAAGAGGTTCCAAGCCTAAGCTTCTGGTTCGGAGCGTCGCTGATTATCGCCGCAACGCTTTGGATCACACTGCACCGCGCGCCCACAGCAGCAGCCGCACAACCGTCGGTATAAAACGTTGCCCGGAAGCTCACATAAAATAGTGCGGACGAGTTTAGTCGGTTCGGCCCACTGGACTCCTTCATTTCGCATCACAGCAGACTAGACAAAGAAATAACACCTTGATAAACGGCGGGTCGCCGCAAGTTATTGCAAATTTTTTCTAGAGAGGTGGTGGAAACCACATGCAGGTCAGTGTTCGCGACAACAATGTCGATCAAGCCCTTCGGGTCTTGAAGAAAAAGCTACAGCGCGAAGGCGTGTTCCGTGAAATGAGGCTCAAGCAACATTTCGAGAAACCGTCCGAGAAAAAGGCGCGTAATAAAGCTGAAGCAATCCGCCGTGCCCGTAAATTGGCGCGTAAGAAATTAGAGCGCGAAGGGTGATGTAAGTCATAGCTTTGCATTGACGAATTTTGAAACCGCCCGTGGCGGCAGCGTCAGATTAAATGAACCTGCTCACTCTGATGCTGAGCGGAGTATGGAAGCTCGGACTTTTTTATACTTGCTTGGTGATCATCAATCAGCACGACACTAAGACCGGAGAAGGTTCTAACCCAAACCGCAACAGTTTAGTTGGCGCGGTCAATGAATATAACGATGTCCCAATCCGCGCTCAGCGGGCATTTCTGTCGCCGAAGGCCAAGCGCACAATAAGTGACAGCACCATGCCGCCCGACCTCACGCTCGGACATTTCCTGACCTGACCTCTTCTCCTCGACTGGGGCAAGCAAGAGAGGTTATTCGGGGTCGCCTGATACCATCGAGAAAACTGGTGATATCATGTGCGGACATACATGGCCCCGTCATTTTAATGGGGTCCAGCCGTAGAATTCAGGCGGCTGTTTTGAGTTTCATGTCAGGTGTTATGCCGCCGATGCCCATGTTGGGTCGCTCGTTGTCGTAAGGCCCGAGCCAATCCGCGGCCTGTTTCTGCGCCCCCTCAATAGTTTCAAAGATCTATTGATCCAGCCGTTCGTGCCTGACCGGTCGGTTGTATCGCTCGATATAAGCGTTCTGCTACAGCTGGCGGGGCTGGATGTGCGCCAAGGTGATATCGTGCTTCTCAGCCCATTCCATCAACTTTTGGCGAGTGGATTCTAGGTCGAAAAGAGCCTTTGCGCTTGACGGATACTCAGGGGCTGGATGGCAGGCCGTTGAAGTGGCGAAAGGGGCTGCGATTTGTCATCCCGCGAAGCTAAGGTCACCGCCCCGCCCCCCACAAGTCAGTTTCCTGTGACACCACCAGATCAACGCTTCGATGCGTAGTATGATACCCGCCTTTCGAGATAGGCGAGAAACTCGGAAATAGTGAACGCAAGCGCGAAGAGGACGATCAGAACTGCCCAAAAATGCCCCATCAGGAAGTTAGCCGAATAGAGCTCGAACAACGCTCCGAAGCCGACAATTGAAATTAGAAGTTGGCCAATTATCACACCCTTAACCGCTCGGATGATCCCGATACGAACCCCGCCTAGAATCTCCGGAAGCGCCGCCCAGAAATAGATTTTAAAGAAAGCGTTGAGCGGCGACGCACCAAAGCTATGCGCCATTTCAACGAGCGATCTGTTGATCTGAATAACCCCTGCGCGGGAATTCAATATGATGATCCAGATTGCGAACAACGCCGTCGTAATGATGATCGACTTCATTCCAAATCCGAATAGAACCATGAGCACCGGCACAAGCGCCGTTAGCGGTGCGCTGAGGAATACGTTTACCCAGGGCAGCAACAGTTCATCCAGAAGTCTGCTTTTGCCCATAAGGATACCAACCGGGATTCCAATCGCGATTGCAAACGCCACGCCAACAAAGAACGCGTAAGCTGTCTCAGCCAGAGCTTTCTGAAACGCCGGAGTCCCGATGATCGAAAAAAGCGTCGCCAGAACTTCACTCAGCGGGGGGATAAAGAAGGTCAGTTCTGCTTGACCGACAATTTCCCAGAGCAGTCCCCAAACTATCAAAGACGACATTCCTGGAAGTCGATATCCATAGACTATCATGACCTGTCCCTATTCCACATAGCCACGAAGCGAGGCCCAGATGTTGTCGACAATGTCGAGATATTCGGGGTCACGGCGAATGTTATCAACACCCTTGTCCCGAAAGCTTGATGGTCGGATGATTTCAGAGACACGGCTCGGCCGGGGCAACAAGATTGCGATCTGATCAGAGACGTATACAGCCTCTTCGATTGAATGCGTCACGAAGATGAACGTCTTGTTCTCGATTTGCACAAGGTTCAGGAGGTCTTCCTGAAATTTGCGTCGGGTTTGTTCATCCACTGCCGAGAATGGCTCGTCCATCAGAAGAACGTCCGAATCGACCGCAAGCGCGCGGGCAAGCCCCACGCGCTGCCGCATCCCGCCGGAAAGCTCATGCGGATAGCTTTGTTCGAAACCGGCAAGGCCGACTTCCTTAATATACTTTTCGGCAATCGCCTCACGCTCGGACGCTGCGACCCCCCGCATCTCAAGCCCGAATGCTACGTTACGGATAACAGTTGCCCAGGGCAAAAGAGCGAAGTCTTGAAAGACGAAAGCTCTGTCTTTGCCCGGTCCCGAAACAGTTTTTCCGTTGACTTCAACCTGGCCCGAGGTGGGTTCCAGAAGGCCGGCAATAATCTTCAGGAGTGTCGTCTTCCCACAGCCTGAAGGCCCAAGCAGGGACGTGAGCTGGCCACGTGGAAACTCCAGAGACATATCACGCAGGGCTTCAACGTCCCCGTAATTCTTCGAAATATTGCGGACCGAGACGGCGCTCTCGAATTCCATTGGCGTCGTCTGCGCCGTCACTTCTTTAATCGGAGACATAGCCACGTTGGTTTCCTTTGAAGAGAACTTTTTCAATCTTCTCGAGCAGGTTCAGAAACAGAACAGCGAGAAGGATGATCGAGAATATGGCCGCATACATACTGGGATAATCGGCAATCGATCGACTGTAGGTTATGATATCTCCCACGCCGGTCGGAGTAATCTTCAATTCGGCCAGGATCGCGCCAATAAAGCCCGCCGAGATACCTAAACGAAGACCTGCAAAAATGACCGGCGATGCAGCCGGGATCACAATTCTAAGTAGAATTGATGTCTTGGAAGCCAAGAAAGACTGGCCCATTTCCTTAATAGATTCCGGCGTGTTTCGAACAGCGCCACTGGTATTCAAAACGATGACTGGCATCGCCATAATGCACACTACAATCACCTTCGAAGTCAGACCTATCCCATAGGCAAGAACCAAAAGCGGGATTAGTGCTGCCAGCGGTGCGGCCTGCATAACGATGAAAATTGGCGAAAAAAGCCAGTCGAAAAAACTGTTCAAGCCGACCCATAGGCCAATCGCAATTCCAAGCACGGCAGAGATCGCAATTCCAATCGCCAAAGGACGGAGCGTTTCAGAGTAAGCCTCGAACATCATTCCGTTCATGGTCATTTCGAAAAGTGCTGTCATCGACTCCAGGAACGTCGGAAATGCGAAGCTAACAGGGATGCGACCGGCAATCTCCCACGCACCAAAAAGAACAACTGCTGACAAAAGTTTCAGGAGAAGGGCACGATTGAGCATGTTCAGCTTTCTCTCAGGAATCTGCAAAATGCCGCCGCGCCTGCGAAGAAGCGCGGCAGCCGTTGAGAGTGGTTATTTCATTGCCGCATCAAGCGGTGCGAGATACCAGAAGTCTTCGATTTTCAACTCGCTTGGAGACCCCTCGAGTTGGCCAGCGGACGAATACCATTCCATATCTGCCTGAGCCGCTTTGCGTCCGCCGCCATTGGGATCATAAAGACCGCCCTCGACCGCATCGGCATAAAAGCCATCAAGCTCCGCAAGGATCTCAGCGGGAAGCTGACCAATCGGGCCGTCAGGATCGGTCTCGCGGCGAATAATAGTCGGATCTTCGTGCATGTCCTGCCATGTGCTTAAAAGGGCATTTACGAAAATCGCGACGTCATCTTCGTTCTCCTGAATCCAATTCAGGTTCCCAAAGAGTGCCTCGTCGCTCGCTTCAACTTCAAACATCTCAAGTACATTGAAGTTTGCCGCAGCATCGCTACGCATAAGCTTGTTTTTGTTTGATAAATCGATGATCGTTGCATCGGCACGACCGCCTAGAAGAGCGGCCACACGGTTGGATGAGCCCGGAACATACGACCGATCACCAAAGGTGATACCCACCCGGTCTTCGATCACGTTTGCAATTGAATCCGTGCCGCCTCCGCGCGAGTGCAGAAGGATCGGTTCGCCATCCAGTTCCTGAAGCGTTCCGTATTTGGCGGTAGTGACCGGGAAGAATTTCAGCTTTGAAAGCTGGAAGATGATGCGGAGCGGCGCCTTCGATCGCTGCATGGCTGCGTAAGGTGTGCCAAATCCAATGTCCATCTGGCCGCTCAAAACAGCCTGAATGGCAAGTTCTTCGTCCGAGAATGCCGTCCATTCATAGTCAAGGCCGTTAGCCTTGGCACGGTCGAGGGCCACGAAGAAGGCCGCCAATTCGTCGGACGGCGTCTCCGCCAGAGCGATCTTAATTCTCTCGGCGTGTGCCGCGCCTACTGTGATGCCGATTGCCAATGGCAACGCGATGGCGGCCACTGCGGCCCGTTTCAAAAGGTGTATCATCTATCTCCTCCCTGAGATTTTCTAGTTAATATTTACGTGTGTGGTCACCGGCATTCCGCTCATTCTGATCCACGCATTTAGTTCTTTACTCAAACCTCTCCGAACAGCCTGGCCGACACGGATACAAGATGTGCCCGCATAGCGGCTTGCGCTGCGGCTGGATTTCGCGCCTCGATTGCAGCGACGATCTGGTCATGTTCAGCAAAACTCGTATGACTGCGTGGCGCGCGATCAGATGTTCGGACAACAGTGTTCCAAGCAACAGCGCGCCTCACCCCATTCAGATGACCGAATAGCGACAAAATAAGAACGTTGCCTGAAGCCTCAGCGATTAACCGATGAAAAATGTCATCTTGCGCTTCGTACTCATCCCACGACTGCGCATTCAAGGCATGGTCGCGAGCCAATTTCAGTCGCGTCACAGAATCCTCCGATGCGTTAATTGCCGCCTCTAAGGCGATCGCAGGTTCTAACGAAAGACGCGCGCGCATAAGCTGTATAGGCGTGACCTGCTGGCTCAGCACAGAAAGAGCACTTGCCCCCGCCTGAAGGCCTTGAGATGCAATGAATGTGCCCTTACCAACATGACGCCAAATCGAACCCTCGCGTTCAAGCATGTCAAAAGCCTTCCGCAGCGTGGAGCGACTCATACCGAGCCTTACGATCAGTTCACGTTCGGCAGGAAGCCGATCGCCGGGCTTGTAATCGCCGCCCTCGATGAACGCGCGAAGCGCGCCGACCGCATCCGCCGCATCCGCCACATCGGGCTTCATGTACATTTTATTCTCCGGATATTGGTCAACCAATTCTCTCCATTCTCGCCATATTCGCCCAATTTTCGCTATCTTTCAACAAAAAAAATCGATTTTTCTAAATTGGTTCCGATTGATTTGTTAATTGGTCTCGGTTAGAAAGACTTCCAATCAGGAAAGTTTCGGAGGAAAGAATGGCTGAATTTGTTATCGTTGCGCCGGAAGTTGTGGCCCTACCCATTGCCGGATCGGATGCGCTTTTTCCTGTTCGCAGGGTTTATTGCATCGGGCGCAACTATGCCGCCCATGCGATAGAAATGGGTCACGATCCGGACCGAGAGCCACCGTTCTTTTTCCAGAAAAACCCGAACAACCTGGATTCCTCGGGGACGTTCCCCTACCCGCCACACAGCTCAGATGTACACCACGAAGCAGAGATGTATGTGGCGCTTAAGTCCGGGGGCGCCAATATCTCAGTCGATAAAGCTCTCGACCATGTTTACGGCTATGGTCTGTCGCTTGATATGACGAGACGCGATCTTCAAAGCGAAATGAAAAAAATGGGGCGCCCATGGGAGATCGGCAAGGCATTCGAGCGTTCCGCGCCCTGTGGACCGATCCATCCTGCCTCCGAGGTCGGACATCCTGACAAGGGGCACCTCTCGCTGACGGTGAACGGTGAAGTACGGCAAGAAGGTGATCTGAACCAGATGATCTGGAAGGTTCCGGAGATGATTTCGTATCTAAGTGAATATTTCGAGCTTGCCCCTGGCGATGTCATACAATCGGGCACTCCCTCGGGTGTTGGTCCGGTCGAAAAGGGCGATGTTATGGTGATGACGATTGATGGGCTTGGAAGTCTGACGGTCGACGTCGCTTAAGCCTTGGTCTCCCAGTACAGTCCGAACATCCGACTTCGCCTATGACGCAGTCGGGCATACAGCGTTGAGGAGCAATCAATGACCAGGACGATCTCTTCGCTGATCGCTTCTCATGATCCTGAAATGCCAGCAATAGGCGCACCCGGGCGCGTTTGGTTAAGCTACAGTGAACTGCGCGACCTCAGCGCTGAAGTGGCGGTAGCGTTGCATACCATCGGTATCGGACGGGGCGATCGCGTGGCGATCGTTCTTCCGAACGGGCCTGAGATGGCGACGGCCTTTATCACTATCGCGCAAGTGGCAACCACGGCTCCCCTAAATCCAGGCTACAATCAGGAAGAATACGCTTTCTATCTCAAAGACCTGAAGGCAAAGGCAATTCTTGTAGGTGCAGATTACGATGGACCGGCACTGCCTGCCGCTGCGGACTGTGGGGTGTCCGTGTTGCGCCTATCATTCGATGAAAGTGGTCCCTCAGGTGCATTCAAAATAGCGTCTGACATCATACTTGGTGCTGCCGATGTTTCTGTGCCTGCCGAAGATGACGTTGCTTTGATCTTGCACACGTCTGGAACGACATCACGGCCGAAAATCGTGCCGCTAACCCAGGCCAACGTCCACGCATCGGCCCAAAACATCCGGACCTCTCTGGCACTGACATCAAACGACCGCTGCCTGAACGTCATGCCACTGTTCCATATTCACGGACTGATTGCGGCCGTGTCTGCCTCGCTTGCAGCCGGCGCCCAGATCAGTTGCGCATCCGGCTTCAATGCCCTGGGCTTCTTTGCGCAACTCGAAGAAGTGAGACCGACGTGGTATTCGGCAGTGCCAACGATGCATCAGGCCATTCTTGCTCGCGCAGGCCGTAATCAGCAGATCATCGAGAGTGCAAACCTGCGGTTCGTCCGGTCATCCTCGGCGTCGCTTCCCGCTCCCGTGATGGAAAGCCTTGCGGCAACTTTCAAAGCGCCGGTAATCGAAGCCTACGGCATGACCGAAGCCACACATCAGATGTGCTGCAACCCCTTGCCGCCTCGTGCACAAAAACCCGGTTCTGTCGGTATGGAAGCAGGTCCGGAGGTTAGAATCGCCCACGAAGCTGAAAACCGGATTCTCGACCCAAGCAGTACCGGAGAAATTGTTATCAGCGGTCCGAACGTCACTCTCGGCTATGAAAACAACCAAACGGCTAATGAGGACAGCTTCTTTGAGGCGGACGGAAAGCGGTGGTTCCGGACCGGAGATCAGGGCGCTTTTGACGGCGACCACTATCTTCGACTGACAGGACGGCTCAAGGAAATTATCAACCGTGGCGGCGAGAAGATCAGCCCCCTCGAAGTCGACGCAGTACTTTTGAGGCATCCCGAGATCGCGCAGATAGTCTGTTTTGCGGTGCCACACGACAAGCTTGGCGAAGAGATCGCGGCAGCCGCCGTGCTGACAGAAGGATCGACGCTAAGCGAGACGGACATCCGCGCCTTTGCATCTAAGCATCTGGTAAAGTTCAAAGTGCCGAAATCAGTATTGATCCTTGAGGAAATCCCTAAAGGAGCGACAGGAAAAATCCAACGCATCGGCATGGCCGAAAAGCTCGGACTCGCGGGGGCATAAGTCTATGAAGATCTGCATCTTTGGGGCTGGCGCCATCGGCGGCTATTTAGGCGTCAAGTTGGCACAGGCTGGTATGGACGTAAGTCTCGTGGCGCGCGGCCCTCATCTGGAGGCAATGCAGTCCAATGGATTGACGCTGATCGAAGACGGGCAAGAACGGTCAACGGTCTCGGTCAACGCCTCGGACAATGCTGGAGTTCTCGGGCCTCAGGATTACGTCATCGTCACTCTCAAAGCGCACTCGGTGCCTGCGGTTGTCGACAGGATGCAACCGCTTATCGGAGAAAACACAACGCTTGTGAGCGGCGTAAATGGGGTGCCATGGTGGTATTTCCACAAGCTCGGCGGAAGATATGAGGGCACACGGCTTTCATCGGTCGATCCCGACAATGCCCAATGGAATGGCTTCGGGCCGGACCGAGTTATTGGCTGCGTCGTTTATCCTGCCGCCGAGGTTGTCGAGCCCGGTGTTGTGAAGCACATCGAAGGCAATCGGTTCTCGCTGGGAGAGCCGGACGGATCCAAATCCGAGCGCGCGCGGTCACTATCGCAAGCGTTGACAAGTGCAGGTCTGAAGGCACCGGTGCGGCCTCGTATTCGCGATGAGATATGGTTAAAATTATGGGGAAACCTGTCCTTTAACCCAATTTCTGCTCTGACCCATGCAACATTGGACGTATTGTGCACTGATCCCGGCACACGTGCCGTTGCTCGCGGCATGATGGTCGAGGCGCAGGAAATTGCAGAGAAGCTCGGCGCTAAGTTCCCTATCGACGTTGACCGCCGTATCGAAGGCGGCGCAGCCGTTGGCGCCCACCGAACATCAATGTGGCAGGACCTAGAACTGGGTAGACCGATGGAAATCGACGCCCTCGTTTCATCGGTTCAAGAACTCGGACGTCTGACTAACACACCCACACCGACGATCGATACCGTTCTTGCGCTCGTTCAGCTAAGAGCAAGGACCGCAGGTTTATACTAATCCGATGTTCAAACTAAAAAGGTATTTGTGTAGTTGTCTTCGCAATGGGTGCTAGGTGAACTTTCTAAACAGCTTTGTTTTATCGAAAATGTCTTCAAGTTCTTGCATGCGGTTTTTTGTACTGTCCCAATTCAAAGTTTGAATCGCAGAAATCATGCTTTCAATCAAAAGCATGGTCGTCGTGGCCGAGTCCCAGGCGGACGGGACGATGATCTGGCTGGTCAAACAAACATCTGCAATCCGGTGTACGGGAGAACGCCAGTGGTCGGTGAATAGCACAACCTTAGCGCCGCGCGCGCGTGCCATTTCCGCAAGTTTCAGAGTGTTATTCTCGTATCGTCTGACATCGAAAATAACAAAAACGTCACCATCACCTGCGTTCAAAAGATAGTGCGGCCAAGTATTTGAAGTGGACTGCACATGGGTCAGGTTTGGGCGGATGACCTGCATATGCATGAAGAGGTATTCCGCAAGCGTATGCGTGATCCGTCCACCGACAATGTAAAGATGGCGCCTTTGATCAGCAACGAGAGCGCAGGCTTGGTCGAAAGCAACTGGGTCAATATGCGCCATCGTGTTGCGGATATTATCGATCACCGCTTCGGTGAAGCGGTTCAGGATGTGTTCAGAGGGGGCGGCGCCTGCCCACGTCTCGTGTTTCGCGATTGGACCCTTCGCAATCGCCCCCAACTCGTCACGTAAATCAGCCTGAAAATCAGGATACCCCTTGTATCCAAGCTTCTGTACCATTCGCGCTACGGTAGGGACTGAAACATTGGCACCTTTCGCCAATGTGGCCAATGGACCAAGCCCAGATGCTGGATAATTCTCCAGAATGGACAAGGCAAGCTGACGTTCCGCACGCGTCAAGCCATCCAGCTTTTCCTGAATGCGATCCGATATTGTCAGGTTTGCATCAACCATTGGAGATGCCTCGTATTTCGGCAAAAAATTAACAGGGCGCAGCACTCTGTGATAAATTTTTCATAATTGTGTTGACAGAAAGCTGCCTTGGCAAGACTTTTTGAAAGTGGGAGCTGCAATGAATCACCTAGATCGCCCGTTGAATGAAACCATTGTCGACGTACGCAATGCACAAGCGTTGTCTTCAGTCGTTGTCGTTTGCGAACACGCAAGCGCTTATATTCCGGGTGAGTTTGAAAATTTGGGCCTAGCCGATGAGATGCTGTATAGCCACGTGGCATGGGACCCTGGCGCGATGGCGCTGGCTGAGGGAATGGCAGAGCGTCTCGACGCAATTTTGATCGCCGCTAAAACCTCTCGCTTGGTTTACGATTGCAATCGTCCTCCTCACGCGCCTGATGCAATGCCTGCGCGAAGTGAAATTGTGGATGTGCCGGGCAACATAAGCCTAAGCGCTGCGCAGAAGGCTGAACGGGTGAAAAAATATTATGAACCGTTTTACTCTACGGTAGCAGAGACTATGGCCGGTATCGCCGACCCAATTCTTGTCACTGTGCACAGTTTCACACCTATTTTTCATGGGAACGTTCGAGACGTCGAGATTGGGATACTGCACGATAGCGACTCGCGCCTGGCGGATGCTCTTCTTTCCACCTCGAGTGCCAATACACCCCGCACAGTTCGTCGGAATGAACCTTATGGACCCACAGATGGCGTGACCCACACGCTTAAAGAACATGCTCTGCCGAGCGGGCATTTGAATGTCATGCTTGAAGTGCGCAATGACCTGATCGCAACCGAGGTGGCACAGGCCTCAATGGCTAAGATGATATCAAAGTGGCTTGAATGCGCGCTGGCGACGACCGTGGCCAAAAGATGTTGAGTCTGGTGCAAAGCTATATAAAAGCCGTTGACACGATGAACTATCGCATCGGGCGGGTGGTGATGTACGGCATCTTCTTGATGATGGCGATCCTGCTTTGGTCTTCGATCAGCAAGACTTTTTTCGTGCCCTCGCTTTGGACGCTAGAAGTGGCCCAATTCGCTATGGTAGCTTACTATATGCTGGGCGGCCCCTATTCGATCCAAATGGGCTCAAACGTGAGAATGGATCTTCTATACGGAGAGTGGAATGATCACCGCAAGGCGCAGATCGATGCAATGTCGGTGTTTTTTCTGATCGTCTATCTGATTTTCTTGCTTTGGGGTGGTTGGGAAAGCTTCCAGTACTCGATCAGCTATGGGGGCGAGCGCAGCCCTTCAGTTTGGAGGCCTTACCTATGGCCGATAAAGGCGATCATGCTGGCCGGAATCTTCCTGATGCTGCTGCAGGCAATTTCCGAGCTTTTCAAGGATATCTTGCGCATTAAGGGCCATGACATGGGGGCAAAGGTCTGATGTCCTACGAGGCCATCGCCATCCTTATGTTCTCGTCTATGATGCTGATGCTTCTGACGGGACAACGTGTCTTTGGGGCGATCGGGTTTGTTGCTGTCGTTGCGGCGTTCTTTCTTTGGGGCGACCGAGGCGGTTACGATCTGGGCTTTTCCGCCGCGATCAAGTTGATGAAATGGTATCCTTTGTTGACGTTACCGATGTTCATTTTCATGGGCTACGTCCTTTCGGAATCCAAAATCGCCGACGATCTATACAAGATGTTCCATGTTTGGATGGGTGGGCTGTCGGGCGGCCTTGCTGTCGGCACCATCGGACTAATGGTCCTGATTTCGGCGATGAATGGGTTGTCAGTCGCCGGCATGGCCATAGGGGCAACCATTGCGCTGCCTGAGCTTTTAAAACGTGGCTACGACAAACGAATGGTGACGGGAGTCATACAGGCCGGTTCGTCGCTGGGGATACTTGTTCCGCCGTCTGTGGTGCTAGTGCTGTACGCGATGATCGCTCGGCAACCCGTGGGGCAGTTGTGGCTGGCGGGCGTGCTGCCGGGCCTGATGATGGCGGCTATGTTCGTGATCTACATTTTGGTCCGCTGCAAATTGAATCCGGCGCTTGGTCCAGTCCTTCCGCCAGCAGAACGCGCAATGCCCATGGGCGAAAAGATCAGGCTTTTGGGCGCAGGTCTCCTGCCCTTGTTTATCTTTTTTGCGATGATGGTGCCATTCGTGAACGGGTGGACATCCCTTGTCGAAAGCTCGGCCATCGGCGCAATCGCTGCGTTTCTGGCGGCGGTTTTGAAAGGCCGCATGACGCGCCAGGTGTTTGAGAATTCGGTGCGTCAAACGCTGGGCATCTCTTGCATGTTTATGTGGATCATTCTGGCCGCTTTGGCGTTTGGCGCGGTCTTTGATGGACTTGGTGCGGTCAAAGCCATCGAAAGTCTTTTCACTGAAGGGCTGGGCCTGTCGCCTTGGATGATCCTAATACTGATGCAGCTCAGCTTTATTTTGATGGGCACATTCCTCGACGACACTGCAATGCTGGTGATCGTTGCACCGCTTTACGTTCCACTGGTCGGCGAACTCGGGTTCGACCTTATCTGGTATGGTGTGCTATACACGATCACCACACAGATCGCCTACATGACACCACCCTTTGGATATAACCTATTTCTGATGCGCGCGATGGCACCGCCCGAGATCACGCTGAGAGACATCTATTCATCCATTCTACCCTTCGTGCTGGTGATGATCGTTGCGCTGGCCACAATCATGGCCTTCCCTGAAATCGCGCTTTGGTTGCCGGGTTATATTTATGGAAATTAATGAAAACGAGATCCCGGTCACGGGACGCAAATTGAGAAGAGCTCCAACAGAGAGGAAAGACCCATGACGACAAGACGTAAGTTTCTGACAACTGCCGGTGTCGGCGCTGCCGCCACCCTGGCCAGCCCTTCGATCGTTAAGGCGCAGTCTGCTATCAAATGGCGTTTCCAGACCTATGCAGGTAGCGCCCTAGGTGAGCATGTGACTAAACCGGTCATCGACTATATCAACGCCAACGCAAACGGTGAGCTTGAGGTTGAGCTTTTCTACGCAGATCAGATCGTTCCCACCGGAGAGCTGTTCCAAGCACTTCAGCGTGGGACGATTGATGGCGTGCATTCGGACGACGACTCAATGGCTTCCCCTACTCCGCTGCGTCAGTTCGGAGGGTATTTTCCCTTTGCCACCAAGCATATCCTCGACGTGCCTGTGCTGTTCAACCAGTACGGTTTAAAGGATATCTGGACTGAGGAGTACGCCAAGGTCGGCGTAAAATGGCTGTCGGCTGCTGGACAGGACCCATGCAACTTCAACACCAAGAAGGAGATCACCAGCGTTGCCGATCTCGACGGCCTGAAGCTTTACACTTTCCCAACGGCTGGTCGCTTCCTTGCCCAGTTCGGCGTGGTGCCGTTGAATATTCCATACGAGGACGCTGAAGTTGCAGTACAGACAGGCGAACTCGACGGTATGGCGTGGTCGGGCATCACTGAAGACTACACCGTGGGGTGGGCCGATGTGACCGACTACTTCCTCACCAACAACATCTCGGGTGCTTGGATCGGCTCGTGGTTTGTCAACGAAGAACGCTGGGCCGACCTTCCCGATAACCTGAAGTCGGTCGTAATGGCTGCGACTGAGGCTGGCCACACATACCGCAACCAGTGGTATTGGGGCGGCGAAGCGGCTCTACGCGCCAACGGTGACAAGCTGCAATTGCGCTCTGTACCTGCCGGTGAGTGGGCCGAGGTTGAGAACGCTGCCAAGGTGTTCTGGGAAGAAGTGGCTCAGGAAGGCGAGGTGCACCAGAAGATCGTCAATGTCTTCAAAGAGTACAACAGCGTTATCAATCAGGCCGGCGCGCCGTACAACTTCGAGTAAGCTTGGCGTAAAAATGACAGCGTCCCCGGCACCCGGGGACGCACATACGAACGCGAGGAGCTGATCTGTGGCTGTCAACCCGACCTTTGATACACTGAAAAAAGCTGTGGAGAATACGAACAAGTCTCTACCAGGCCAGTGAAGCTGCCCCTTATGCCGCGCAAAGGCCGCGACATTCAGCAAGAGCGGCGGCGCGGTTGAGTTTGAAATTTGATCGTGAGTGAAGGCTTCTTTCCGAATTGAACAGGTTGTGAATCGAGGCATGGACGGCGGCGAATTTCTGCAAACCTCGCATTCGTCTGAAACGGAGCATCGCACTCTCTCGTCGTCGAAACGGCAGATGTGAATTCTCGGCTCGATTGTTGAGCCAGCGGCCGGTGTCCTGTTTGTCGACATTGGCGACCTTCATCGCTGCGCCGTAGGAACGTAACTTGTCGGTGACGAATATATGTGGGCGACCATGACGTTTCATTGGTTTTCTAAGAAATTTCAATGCTGCCTTGCGATCACGATGCTTTGTGACAAAGCTCTTCAGCACCTCACCTCCATGATCCACGGCCCGCCAAGGATAATGCGTCTCGCCGTTGATCTTCACGAATACCTCATCCAGATGCCACTGCCAGTGTGTCCCCGACCGCATTCGATCGGTAATCCCCCTAAAATTAGTGGTCAAAAGTCGAATTTTCTCGGCAGGATATCTGAGGATATTTTTGATGAAGACAGC